>JGI1652J44930_10000474_pt1 | contig 15664 bp, 16 predicted proteins | sample NewIslsDNAsample_FD_44930 | JGI IMG/M metagenome (IMG submission 44930)
GGGATGTGTCGTTCTCCCTGCGAGCCGGGGAGATGATGGGGTTGATCGGGCCCAACGGCGCCGGGAAGAGCACCGTCATCAAAGCCATCCTGGGTTTTTTGAAGCACGTGGTGGGCCGGGTACATCTGCGGGAGGCCTGCCGGTACGGTTATATCCCCGAACATCCGGTTTTTTACGAGGATCTGACCGTGTGGGAACATCTCGAACTGGCCGCTTCCGTCTGGGGAATGCCGCGGGCGGCCTTTGAGGAGAGGGCTCTGGGGCTTTTGGAGCGGTTTCAGCTGAGGGGGGAGATGCACCATCTTCCCCGGGCCTTCTCCAAGGGAATGCAGCAGAAGTTGATGTTCGTGACGGGCTTCCTGTTGCAACCGGACCTCTATGTGGTGGACGAACCCTTTATCGGTTTGGATCCGAGGGCGACAAAAACGCTGCTTCAGCTGCTTGAGGAGGAGCGGAGGCGCGGGGCGGCCGTCCTGCTGTCCACGCACGTTCTGGACACGGCGGAAAAAATCTGCGATTCCTTTCTCTTGCTCCATCAGGGACGGTGCGTCGCCCGGGGGAGCCTGATGCGGCTCCGACGGCAAATCGGACGGGAAAACGCGTCGCTGATGGATTGTTTCGATGTGTTCACCTCGGCTTAAGGGGGGTGGATCGTGGCGCCGAGCCGATGGTTTTTTAAAAGGTGGAGAGCCGATCTGCGGTTTCAGTGCCGCGTCTTCAGCACCGTGGTGGATTGGACGGTCGCCTTGTATTTGGTGATTCCCTGCCTGATCCTGCTTGCCGAGCGGTACATCGCCTGGTGGAAGGGGGAAGCGGCATGGGTGGCGGAGGTTCCGTCGCTTTTGCTGTGGGCGGCCGCATTTCTGTTTTCCTGGTCCGGTCCTTTTCGCCTTTATCTGGAGCCGGCGGACCAGCTCTTTTTGATGCAGCGATCGGACTGGATGAGAACATACACCGTCACGGGCCTTTGGTTCGGTTGGGGAAAGCGCGCCCTGGAAAGCGGTCTGTTTCTGGGTCTTCTTTCGCCCTTTCTCCGTTACGAGATCGATTCTTCCCTTTCATTCGTTGGAATGGGGCTTTTCCTTTGGCAGGCCAAGGCTTGTCTGGCTCTGGTTCGGAGGTTCTTGGCCGGGATGGATGGAATGCTGCGCAAGGGGCTGATGACCGTTTTCACCCTTGTCCTGGGCGGGGCTGCGTTTATGTGGATCGGAGAAGACGGCCATCCCTTCGGATTTTACGCGGGGGCGGCGGTGCTCGCGGGATGCTGGAGCCTGCTGGCGTGGCTGCGAAGCCGTCAAAAAGGGGTTCTTTTCACGGAGATCGATTATGATCAGGCACAGCGGATGAGGTGGGCCGCTCTCCTGTTGCAGACGTCGGGTGTGGTGCATCAAAGATTTTGGGTCATGAAACGGCCCTGGCTTTTTCCCCGCTCAACCCCTCTCTTTCGCAGGCGGACCGCTTCCCGCATCGTGGCGGAGGCGGTGATCAAATCGTTCCTTCGAAGCGGTCGGCAGCTGGTTCCGTACTTCCAATTGGTCGCGTTTTGTGCCGTTGCCCTCCTGGTGACTCCGACAGTCCTGCGGTGGGGATGCTGGATCTTGTTTTCTTTTCTGTTTTCCCTGTGGGGGCGTTCCGTTTGGAGGGAGTGGCGCTCCTTCAACGGGATGTTCGCCGTCTGGGCGCAATCGGGTTTTAAGGTCCGGGGCGCCTTTCAAAAAGCCGTTTTCGTCCTTCAGCAGATCGGCTTTCTTCCGTTGTCCGCCGTCATGGGAGCCGTCACCTTCGGACCGTGGGGAATGGTATGGATGATTGGGGCCGGTTGGGCCGTCTCCTGGTATACCGTTTCCCTGTTCGCCCGACGAGAGTGTCAAGCCCCTTCCAAGCAGCCGCTGGAATATCCATCTGAGGTGGAGGAGGGTCGATGAACACTNTCCTTTCGGATGCCCTGAGAGGTGTGTCTGAGTGCCCTTTGCGATGCGGGCGAAACGGCGGCACTCCCTCCGGCCGCGATCCTATCGCCCGATGGCAAAGACATTTGCGTCACATATCCTCCGGGTGTTCACCAGGTATACGTCGGGCGAGAAGGCCGAAATCCGACAAAGCGGAGAACCCGGCTNCCGCAGGAAAACCGGGTTCCCCAGGATGCCCTATTTTGAAGCCGGAAGGAGAGAGATTTGATCGGGATACAAGACCGCCATCATTCGCTTTCCGTCCTTTTCGAAGACATGCGCGCGCCCCATCTGTTCCTCTTTCCGTTCCTTCCAACCCCACTTTTCGATTTCCCGAAGATATCGGTCAAACTGCTTANCGGTGAGGGAGGGCCTGATTTCGTAAAAGATCCATCCCTTGTCCGCCTGAGGTTTTTCCACCCTTTCGCTGCGGGCCGGGATCGGAAAGTCGGGATCGACCTCCGACGGCTTGAAGGACAGGGAAAAGACGGGGGAAATGTAGAGGAAAAAGAACAGGATGATCGCGATGGCGGCGACAGAAGCATCCATTTCCACTTCAAGGATATCCTCCCTTTCTGCGAAAACTGGGACATCGGCTGAGCGCTATTTGATTTGGTCTTCCATCAGCCGGGCGATTTGACCGGAATCATACCGGTCCTCCCGCTTCAGACCTTCGATCACCCGCTTCCGCCGTTCGATCGGATGATTTTGATTCAGTTTCCATTTTCCCTGGATCTCGGTGATTTCGATACAAAACCCGACCGTGGCTTTCATCAGGTTTTTGAAGAATTTTCGGTTCGGATCGGTCTGCCACGGATCTTCCCTCTCTGATTCATAGAAATGGATCGTTTCCCGCAACAGCCTCTTCATCGTTTCTTCATCTTCGATGATCCGGAAGGTGCCGTACACGTGCACGGCCACGTAATTCCAGGTGGGAACGGTGTTCTCTTCGCCGTACCACGCGGGGGAGATGTAGGCGTGGGGGCCCGGGAAAACGACCAGCACCTCGCGGTCGATTGATTTCCATTGGGGATTGGCCCGGGCCATGTGACCGTACAGGGTTCCGAGCCGCCCTTCCCTTTCCTTGAACAGAAAGGGAAGGTGGGTGGCGGCGGCCCTGCCGTTTCCCTGGGAAAACAGGATGCCGAAGCTGTTTTCCCGGATGAACCGGACGATGCTTTCCCGATCGTTCATCGCAAAGGGCTTGGGTATATACATGGTTGCTTTTCCTCCTCGAATATGAGGGATTTTATTCCCTTCAACAAGAGGCGGGTCCAATCCTGTCCGCCTCCGCTTTCCGAGGTTCCGAAAAAATGGAGACGGCAAAAAGGGGGATGAGGACAAAAACCCGTTTGATGCGCGTGCGGGACTACGGATCCGACCTGAAACGGGCGGTGGAATGTTCAAGGTGGCGGTTACCTGGCCTCCGAAGAACACCAAATATGTTCACCCCGAGGCGTGCAATCAAGGAATTCGACGAGTCTCCTTCCCGCGGCCGGTTCAACTATTACACGGAGGACGTGGACGCCTTGTGGGAACGGCTGAAGGACCGGGTGGAAGAGGTGGAGGAGTTTTGTTACCCCGTCCGGATCGCGGATGGTGAACTTGCGCGACCCGGACGGCAACGAGCTGGGATTTGTGCGGGGATGAGAGGGTCTTCGTGGAAAACCGGGCCCTTGCCGCGGGACCCGTTTTTCCGTGTAGGAATCTAAGAGGTAAAATAGAAGTGGCGAACCGACCACCCGGCCAAAATGCCGATCAGGACGGACGGAAGAAATCGCTTGGTGGTCAGGATCGCGACGGCAGCGACGAGACAGCCGACGAGGACGGGCACGGAAAGGTGTCCGTCCGCGGGGGTGAAAATCTGTTTGATGATGAGTGCCGCCATGATTCCGACGGGGACGTGCTCAAAATACAGGCGCAGGGCGGGACTCATTCTTCGTCCTGCCAGGATTTCGAGGCCGACGATCCGCGACAAATAGGTGGAAACCGCCAGCAATCCGATGAAGAGCCAGACATCAGGCATGAGACTGCTTCCTCCTTTGGATATAAAGTCCCACCCAGGGAGCCGATACTCCAGAAAGGATGATGGTCAATTCATTACCCGGCCTGAGATATTCGAGCAGAAGGGCGATGATGGCGGCGGCGGCAGCCGTTGCGATGACCGGTTTTTCCGTCAGCACCGGAAGGAGCAGGGCGGTGAAGGTCACCGGGAAGGCCAGGTCCAATCCCCATTTTTGGGGATCCAGTTGGTTTCCGGCGAAGGCGCCGAGGAATGAGGAAAAAGCCCAGGCTGCATAGAAGAGGACGACCACCGTTCCGAAGTAGAGGGGGTCCGGTCCGTGCCTTTTAAATCTCGCACTTCCCAACACGAAGGGTTCATCCGATACGCCAAAGGCGAGCAGCCACCTTCCCCTTTTGGCGGGGGCGAGGCCCTCGGCCAGGGCGGCCCCGTACAACAAATTGCGCAAATTGAGCAGAAGCGATGAGAAAAAAATGCTCGTGAGGCCGGCTCCGGCAGTCAGCATGGCGACGGACACCATTTGGACGGATCCGGAAAAGACCAACAGGGACATGGCTACGGCTTCCGCCACGCTCAGGTTTGCTTGAACCGCGAGCACACCGTAGGATAAGCCATAAGCCGCAATGGCGACGGCAAGGGGCAAAGCTTCCGCCAAACCCGCTTTGATACGGCTCTTTTTGTCCACAGCTGAAGCCCCCTTTTGGATGGAAGTCCGCGGAGAGCGGAGTCGGGAAAATCCGGTGAAGATGGTGTATTAAAAGTTAATTTAGGTAAATTATAATATACCACAGCCAGGGAATCAAGACGGCGGGTCTTTGCAAAAAGGGAAGGAGTGCCTTGTCGGGCGGGCGCGGAAACCGATTTTCCCGCCCCGTTCCGGCAAGGATCGGAAAGAAGGAGGAAATGATGAAAGAACAGGATGTGGGAAAGCGGATCGGCGCCAACTTACGGCAAATTCGGACGAGCCGGGGAATCAGCCTGGAGGCGCTGGCCAGACAAATCGGGGTCAGCAAACAGACTTTGATCAAGGTCGAACGGGGGGAGGCCAACCCCACCTTGTCCGTCATCTGGAGAATCTCCAACGGTCTGGAGGTTCCGATCACCGCTTTGCTTTCCCTCGAATCGGACGTGGCCATCGCCCGGAAGAAGGATGGGCTCAAACTGATGAGTCCCGACGATGTTTTTGTCGCCGAGCCGTTGTTCGGCTCCCACGGCATGGTCGAGCTGTACCGAGGATACCTGAAGCCCCGGGGGGAATATGTTTCCGAGGCGCACCGGACGGGGGTGACGGAATTTGTGACGGTGATGTCCGGTTGTTTGACGGTGGAGGTGGACGGCGAAACCTATCGTCTGGAGGAGTACGATTCCATCCGTTTCAGGGGGGATCGTCCCCACAAGTACTCCAACCCCTCTTCCTCCCTGGCGATCATGCATTTTGTCATTTCCTACAGCCGACTTTGAACGGGAGTGCCGATCTATGCAGGGGATGCGACTCGGCCGAGAAAAAAAGAGACTGCCGTTTTTGCGGCAGTCCCGCGCCTCTTCGTCTTTTCCGCTTCGGAGGCGAAGGCGGCAGAGGTTTTTCGCGGTTCTTCGGGGACGGTCGGGCCCTCTGACTCGCCCGGGCGTCAAATTTCACTGTACAAAGAGAAAAATATATAGTATATGTGGTATAGGTGCTACGGATATCCCGAAGAGCAGGCAACCCGTGCAAGGACGAACAGCATGAGGGGGGTTTGTGCCGATGTTGAGCCGGGCTGTGGAGAACGCTTCGGGAATATTGCTCCTGTTGTCGCTGTTGGGTTCCTTGATTCTGATGGCTTTATACATTCGCGAAAGGGGAAAAAACCAATCCGATTGATCCGATCACGGATTCGCCTCACCTTCGGAATTTGGGTGGGGCTTTTTTTATTTGTCCCTAGGGTTGAAAGAATTTCAAAGGATCGACCGGCAATCGGTTTTTTCGCACGGTGAAATGGAGGTGGGGTCCCGTGGAGAGCCCGGTGCTTCCCACGGCGCCGATGATTTGTCCTCCCTTGACNTGTTCCCCCCGGCGGACTTCGATGGAGGAAAGGTGTCCGTACAGGAGTTCAATCCCGTCCACCGTTTCCAGGACCACCGTGTTGCCGTATCCGCCGAGCTTTCCGGCGAAGCGGACGATACCTCCCGTTGCGGCGACCGCCGGCCTGCCCTTCTCGGCGGGAATATCGATCCCGTCATGGAAGCGGCGGGTTTTCAAAATCGGGTGGGTTCGGTAACCGAAGCCGGAGGAAATGCCTTCGGGATCCGTTCCCGGCACCGGCCATTGAAAGGGGAAGGCGGCGACAAAGGTCGGGTTTTCCTCTTCATCCAGATACCCGTCGGCGATCCGGAGGACATCCTTCACGTACCAGGAGGCGTGGTTGTAGTGCCACAGGGCCTTTTCCAGATTCTCCTGTCCACCGTGATCCCTCAGGTACCTGGCCGCAGCGTGGGCGGCGTCCTCCACGTTCCAGGGATCGGCTTTGCCGTCGCCGTTTCCGTCGACGCCGTAGGCTTCCCAGGTCGAGGGCAGGAACTGAAAGGGGCCGATCGCACCTTTGCTCGAGATCATGTTTTTCCGCTCGGGATCCCCCGGTTTGGTGGTCTTGCCGAAATTGGTCTCCCGCTTGTGGATGGCGGCCAGGACATTCCACGGGATCCCGTATTTTGCCCCCGCCTCCCGGTAGATGTCCAGAAATTCGGAGGGGATCTGTTTCAGTGCCTGTTTGTTCGGCTTTCCCGCCACGTGGTGGATGGGGTCCCGGTTGATGCCCATGACGATCAGCACCGTCAGGAGGACGACGGACAGGATGATCAGCAGAAACGACAGCAGGGAATACAGAAGCCATCGTCCGGCCACATTCACCGGAAACCCTCCTCCCTTTGCCACACNATCCAGCGGNNTTCCTCCTTTTTCATCGAAAACCACAGATGAAGCTCCTCGTTGTCCGAGGTCATCACCACAGCCTCGAAGCTGAGNCCGCCTTCCAGCAAGGGGGGTTCCACCGGCCACAGGGTCAACTCCCGGATCTTCTTCGGTTCGCCCACTTTCATCGACTGCCGGATCGCTTCGTAATAACTCCGGGAGACATAGGGTTTGACCGCCTCGGCCACGGCTTCCGGCGAATCGCCTTCGGGCATTGTGATGATTCTTCGGACAAACTTTTCAGCCACCCGCTTCGCCTGCTGCCGCTCTTCCTCCGAGATGGGACGGGCGGATTCTTCGCCCTCCTCCGGAGCGACTTCTTCTTCCGCATCGGACTCGGGAATCGCATTCGCCGCCGCACGTTCGAACGAAGCCGGTTCCTTTTCGGGCGGGACGGGGGATGCCGTCCGCTCCTTGATCCAGCGGCTGATCCCCACGATGGAGAAGACCACGATGAGCCAGATGATNAGGGAAAACAGAAACAGGCGCCGATAGGAACGGGGCGGGCGACGGAGGGAAGGTCTACTCCTCATCGGCCCTTCAATCCCTTGATGTTCACTTTTCCGCTTCGATACGCCGGTCGGATCCGATCCCTGGCCGAAGGATTCACCCGTCCCCGGATATTGTTTCTCGGAGAGATCAACTGGCGGTTCCGCAGCCGTCCGCTGGCAGGCGCCGGTTGCGAGGCAAAGGCGGAGAAGGCGTAGGAAGGCGCCTTGGCCGGCCTCGCCGGCGGTTTAGACAACCGGGCGCGGAGGGGCTGGGAGGCGCTTTGTCCCGGACGCGCGGCGCCTTTCGGAGACTGGGCTGCCGCTCCCCCGAAGACGCGCTGCAGGTAACCCCTTTGTGCTCCGCCGGAGCTTTTTCCGCCGGAACCTCCTTTTGGACGCCGTTTCCTCCATTCGAAGGTTCGTTCCACCACCCGTTGTACCGACTCGCCCGTCTTTTCCTGCACCACCTGGAAAGGCTGGGCCGGGATGTTCCGGATAACGTGGCCGGGTGCCCCGAAGGGGGCCTTGAAGAATTGAATCACCCGTTCCCTCACCGGTTTCCAGGCCAGCACCCCCACCAACAGGAGCTGGGGAACCAGACCGCCCAGGAGCCAGCCGTATTCATCCACGAAGGACCACATTTTGGTGGAGAGCAACATGTACATGCTGACGAGGAAGGCCGCCACGATGCCGTACAGTCCGGTTTTCAGCCATTCCTTGATCCAGTTGAAGACCGCGAAAACCCCGGCTCCGGGCAGCACCCCGAAGAGGAAGACGAAGGGGGCCATCGCCGAGGTGATCAGAAAGAGCATCTTCGTGACGAAGACGAACAGGGATAGGATGAGATAAAAAAACCCGAAGATGAGAATGGCCAGCCCGTTCAAAAAGGTGACCGCCGTTCGCCCGATCAGCCCGGACCAACTGGTCATGGACGGGTAACGGGGATTGTCCCCCTCGGTCCAGGATTTGACCAGTTTTTCCCTCTCTTCCTCCGTGGCGGAGAGGAGGAGGTAGGTATCCCGGGCGATCGGATCCGGGGAATCGGGGGAGATCTCCGAGCCGGGTTTCATCGCCTTTCCGAAGGTGGCCAGTTGCCAAGGGATGATGGCGTAGTTTTCCCAGATCTTGTTGCCGGCCTGGATTTGTCCCGCCTTTTCCGGTTCATCGGTGGCGATGGCTCGGCCGTTGGCGGTTTCCATCGCCTGAAGGAGCAGTTGGCCCGACACCGCCTGGGTGAACCCGTGAACATTGGTCATGTAGGTGTACAGGTTGGCGAAAAAGGAGGTGCCGATCGCCAGGACCAGGATGGCCCAGGCCACATCCTTGGCGGTTTGGGCGATGCGGCGACGGAACAGCTGGATGAAGATCCAGGTGCTCATGATGATGAGCAATCCGTCGAGGACCGTTCCGAAGAAGGAGCCCCCCAGCTTTTGAACCTGATCGGAGACCAGGGAGGCGAGGGGATCGAAGATTTTCAGGACCATGATCAGCTGCGAGATGTAGATCACCATTTTGAGGAAGGCCATTTCCACCACGAAGGCCATTCCCCACAGGCTGTTCCAGGCCTCCCGGAACACTTCGGTGAAGCCGTAGTTGTCATCGAAGTAATAGCTGTCCAGGTTGAACTGCTCGTATAGCTCGTTCTCTCCGTTCACCGGCGAGCGGCTTGGAAACATGTTTTCCACGGCGCTGTCCTCGGCCGCAAGGGCCGTCGGGGGGCAAAGGAGGGAGAACAGGAGCAGGGCAAGGACGAAGGGACGGGCTTTCCTCGGCACGGCTATTCACCTCGCTTCACCAAGATGCTGAATTCCGGTGGGGTCTTCTTCCGGCGCGGTGTGCGGAATTATCCCGCCGCTCCCTTCGTCTCTTCATCCAGCAGCCGGTACGCCTCTTCCAGGGGAAGATTGCGCAGGTGTCCGTATTTTCGCTCCCGCTCCGCCACGGCTTCGGGGCGGGTGTCGAAGGCGCGGAAGAGGCGGGGGTTGACCCGGCGCAGGTCAAACTTCACCTTGGCCACCCGCTGTTCGACGTCCCGCATGATCCATTCTCCGGCGTCCAGGTTCATGATTTCGGACAAGTTCCGCTCCGTCGGTTCGATGCCGAGGATCTCACAGGCCGATGCCGCTTCCGATTCGTCGCTCACCCGGAAGATGCAGCGGTTTCCCATGTTGGAGCGGATTTCTTCCCCGCCGTCCTCCCCTTCCCGCAATTTGGCCGAGGGGTCGATCCGCAGGTCCCGCGTGTTGTGGACGATCATCACCACGTCGGCGTCCTTGCTCCGACAGGTGCGGATCAGCTCCCGGTAGGTCATCTGGCCCACCTTTTCATCCCGCAGTTTGTGTCCTTCCTCGAAGGTAACCGATTTGGCGCTTCCCGGACGGTTGACGAAGCGCCGTCCCAGATCGGCGATGCAGGTGAAGACGGCCATGTTTTGCCGGTAGTCGGGGCGGCTGGGGTCGGGGAACTGCAACTCCTGCATCTGGACGATCGTCAGGGGAGAGGAAAGGTCGACGGGATCTTCCTCCCCGCTGCCGAACAGGAGTTGCGCCTTGGTCCGGGTGGCTTGCCGCTTCAGAAAGGATGCCACCCGGTCCACTTCGCTGCGGGCGGCTTCCCGATTGATGGGGAAGCGGACTTCTCCCCGGAGGAAGGCCTCCAGGTAATGGATGACCCGCATCATGGTCGGGTGGTCGTCGCTTTTCAGGGTTTCGTCGACGGCGTAGCCGATCGCCTGTCCCGCCAGGCTGGTGTCCGGTTCCCCCGCCAGGTAGAGGAGCAGGGTGAGGGCGAAATCGGCCACGTATTGCCGTTCGTTGACGTCCTCCCTCAGCCGGGGGTCCTTGCCGAGGGCGAGCAGCGGGTCCAGCTTCCCCTTGTCCCGGACGGAGGTGCTCAGGGAAACCAGGTTCATCAGGGGGCGCAGTTCCGGCAGCTCAAAGGCCCAGGCCCACTTTTCGTCCTTCGGCTCAAAGACGAACTGTCTCACCCCCCGCATCAGCCGATTGTAGATGAGCCAGTTGGCCAGCATCGATTTGCCCCGGCCCAGCGTTCCCATGATCAGCATGGAGGAGGTGAGGGAGAGCTGGTTTCGCGCCCGGGATTCGTCCAGATAGGCGGGNGAACATCCGACGGCGCGCTCCCCGTGCCGGCTGCCCGAGGGGACGGTGATTCCGACGAAGGTGCCGGAGGGATCTCCCACCTCGCTGCAGCCGATGGGCATGAAGGAGGCGATGAATTCGGCGGTGGGACGGACGAAGTAAAAGGAGTCGATCTCCGTCGATCCCGGAAGGGTGTAGCAGTATAGGGTCTTCTGCTTGACGATCGGCACCTCCAGCCGGAGATCGATCTCCTTCATCGCCTGGATCAGCTTCCGGCGGCGCTCCCGGACCATCTTCGGGGTGTCTCCCCACACGGTGAAAATCATCTGGGCCCGGAACAGGGGGATCTGTTCCTCCTTCACCTTTTGCCGGAGCTCCTGGTTGGTGTCCTTTCTCTCCAGGTCCCGCTCGAAGTCCGTCAGGTCCTCGGAGTCGGAATCCCCTTCCCGGGTTGATTCTTTGACGTGTTGGATTTGTCCGGTGATGTACTGGAAGACGTTCTGCAGCTGGGACAGGGCTTGCTCGTGGGGGATCGGAACGGTCCGCACCATCAGTTCAACGGGAAAGTCCAGCTCCCGGACCTGCTGAAAGATTTCCGCCCCGCCGGGAAAGCGGAGCCCCCAGGGCAGCCAGGAAAGGGTAAGATGGGAAAACCAGCCGCTTTTCTGGCCGTCGGGGAACTCCTTGGTCCACTTGACCATGCCCAACTGCTTTCCGAAGTCCAGGACGACGTCGTGGAGCCCCCGTTCCAGATCGGCCCGGGAGGTGTAGATGTGGCCATCCTGCACCACCAGCTCCATCGGTTCCTCCTGGTAGGGAGGGTTTGTGCCGCGGCAGCCGCAGCGCTCGATCAGCCAAAGCACTTCGCTTTCGCTGCAGCGCTCGATGCCGGCGTGGAATTCCTGCCGGAGGCGCTGGAAGATCTCCTCCTCCGCCTGTTCGAAGCGCTTCCACTCGCTCCAGGGAAGGCGATAGGGTTCGCCGCCGATGATGTCATCGATGAGCGCCATGGGATCCCGGATGATCTCATAGACGTTGCGGGCGATTTCCTCTCCCAGGTTCCCGGTGACCGGTTCCANGTCGATGGCGAGATAGAGGGGGTGCCGGTAGGGAACCATCTCCCGGATCGCCTCCGCCGTGGACCGGATGTTTTCCTCCCACGCCTTGATCCGGTCGGCGGGAACCTGAGGCCGTCCCTCTTCCAACACGTCCAGGGGNGANTGGGGNACGGGGACCTGCCACCAGGTCAGGGTGTGAGGAAATTCATTGAGGAAGTTGGCCAGATGATCACGCAATCCCCGCTTTTCCGAGGAGGAGAGAAACTCGTAGTTTACCTGCGGCACCCGATAAAAGGCCTGACCCCTCCCGTCTTTGGTGACCATCAGGTTGCCGGAACGAAAGAGAGCGGGCACCTCAAGCCGTTTCCGTTTCACCTTCAGACCCTCCTTGAGAAAAACGGCGGTCGACTCAACCGCCGCTTTTCTTGCGCTTGTTCCGGACCGGAACGCGTCGACTCAGGATGCGGAACCGCTCCCGACCGGCATCGACGGGTTCCAGGTTGCCGGAGACCCTTTTTTCCGTCCGGATGAATTCGATGAAGGAGATGAACCCGTGAACGAGCGATCGGGCCCGGGGTTTGATGAATTTGTTGATCAGGAAGACCAGTCCGACGGGCACTGTGACGTACTGGTTCAGGGGCAGGAGGCTGAGGTCCAGGTACTGATCCAGAACGTAAGCGATCCCTTCAAACAGGAAGAAGAGGATGGCCGTCTGGAAATCCAGCCAAAACCCCTTCAGATATTTTCCGAAGAAGGGAATCCAGATCAGCGACACCCAGACGCGGATCGATCGGTTCCACCCCTCGTGGTAGGAAGGCACCCACTCTTCGTCCATCCGTTGCACGGTTCCACCGCCTCAGAAAAACCCGGCGAAAAATTCGATCGTGTTGCGAAGGGCGTTTTCCTTCAGGATGAAGACTCCGGCGATGGCAGCCCCCGCGATGAAGGCGGGCAATTTGGGACGCGCGCTCTTGACCACCAGCATGGTGAAGAAAATGATCGGAACGATGAGAAAGTAGGCTTGCTCCAGGTTGGGGCGAATCCAGTTCTCAAAGTTGTTGACGAAATTCCACAGTTTGTTCTCCTGGGGGGCCTGCAAGAGCGCGATCGCGAGAAACAACCGATCCATTCTGCTGTCCTCCTTTTACTCCCGCGGGATTTCCGGAATGGTCTTTTTGATCAACCAGCGGTTTCCGCTTTTCTCTGCGCGGAACTCAAAGCTTTGAGGAACCGCCTCTCCATCGATCGTCAGCCGGACCCGGGCGACGATGTGCAGCTCATCCTTCTTCGGCTGGCTGACTTCGATCCTTTCCAATCCCCCGTACTCGGCCTTGAGCGAGGGGGAAAGCACCCGGCGCGGCCGGCTGTCGCTGTAGAGCAAGGCCAGGTCCTGAGGAGTTCCCTTGGTGTATTGCCGGAAGAAAGATTCGACCAGGGAACGGGCTTCCCGGGTGGTGGACGAATCCGTCACCTGGGGGAGGGATTTTTCCTTCGGAGCCTCCGCCGGCACCGGTTCGGGGACGAAGGTCGGAAGGCCGACCACGCCGAACCGGTTCTGGCGGACGGCGACCGGAACCGACAGGTACACGATCTGTCCCTCATCCAGGAGGGCGCGGACGGTGACGGCCACCTTTTCCTTTCCCAGCGGCTTCATATCCCAGGCGATGATGCTTTCCACCTTTCGGGGTTTTCCGAAGGGCGGCGGATCAAAGCCCACCGCGGCAAATTTCTTCGCCTCTTCCAGGTTGCCCGTCAACCAGAAATGGGTGAAATAGACGGCGTAGTTTTCCGCTCCCTTGCGGCTTTCCGGATTGACGGGCTCGTTTTTGTCCGTGGCAGTGCCCGTTGCGGCAGGGGCCGGGGGCGGACGGAGAATGTCGTAGGCTCCCTTGGCTGCGAGGAAGAGGAGGATCGCCGTGATCACGATCATCCGCACCCTTCGCCAGTACACGCCATTTCCCCCTTTCGGTCAGAAGTGAATCGGGAATCGATAGGGGAGGTGGTCCGCGAAATCCTTGTCACGGCGAAGGTCGCGGTTTCCTCCGACGCCCCGGCAAGGGTTTGCCGAGCTGTCAGGGACGCGGTGATCTCCACAACCACTATCGACTTTCGCTATAACGGAAAGGGACAGAGGGCCTCTGTCCCGTGGTTCATCAGGAATTGGGAGTGATTCGGGTCAGTTTTGCTTCGACGAGATAGCGCTTGGGCGCGTTGCCGACGTAGTGAAAGGGATAGCAGGTGACGAGCAGCAGTTTAGCCTGCCCTTTGCCGTTGGATTCCACGGTGTACGATTTGTCGGCAATCCATGAACGGGTCACCCGGAAGGTGAACCGCCCCGCCTCCGTTTCCACATAAATGGAGTCCCCTTTTTCCAGCTCTCCGATTTGCCGAAGCCGGGTTTCCCGGTGCCCGCCGATCACCGAGGTGTCCGGTTCCCCCGGAAGGACGCTGGTTTCCGCGTGGCCGATTCCCTTGCGCAGCTGGGGCTCCTTCGTCCCCTCCACCAGGGGAAATTCCGCATCGATTCGGGGAATGATCAGCTTTCCGAACACTTGTCCCCGCTTCGGGTGGCGGTCGTATACCACCCAATCGGGCGAATCCTTTTCCGGAGGAGGTGCCGCGGACGGAGCCGATGGCTTGGACGTTTGGGGAGATGCGGAGACGGGGGCGATTTCCCGGTCCATGTTCCAAAGCTGCCAGACTTCCCACAAACCGAAGGAGAAAAGCCCCAAACCCGCCAGGGTGATGAGGGTAAAGACATGCCGCTTCACTTCGACGTCAACCCTTGGCGGAGACGATTTTTCGTCCCGCCCAGCCGACTGCCGCCGTCAGCAAGCCGACGACCATCAAGAGGGGACCGTGGCTGGCTGTCTTCGGCATGGGGGTTTTTTCCGTCCGGGGGAGTTGGCGATCGGTTTGAGAAGACGCTGCTGCCACTTCCGTGGACGGTTTCGGCTCTTTTACGGGATCGGCCGTCTTATTCCCGGAATCGGTCAGCGATTGCTCCGATGAAGTTTTTCCCGTGCTTGCCGTTACCCGGTCAGCCTCCGCTTTTCCGGAGGGTTCCCTTCCCTGCGGCTGATTTTCCGGCGATTTTCCGGAGGGCTTTGCCTCTGCAATTCGGGGAGCGGTTTGGGGTTCCAAGATCGGAAGTCCGGGAAGATCCTTCGTTTCCCGCTCCTGTCGAAGGCCGGAGTTTTTAGCCGGCGTTTCGGATTTGGGCTTCGGATCGGCATCCTTCGGCTGGAACAGTTTCCCGACAAAACCCGACCGGTTTGGATCGGGCGGGGAAGACTTCGGATCGGGGCGCGCCTTGTCCTGCGAATTTTTCGCGGCTTTCCGGCTTTTCTCGTCGGACGTCGCATCGGGTGCATCAGGTGATGCATTGGATGGCTTCGGAGGCTTTGTGACCGGGGATTCCCGCGAAAGATCGAAGGGCGGTTCCAGAATCCGCTTTTGCCCGGACGGCTCCGACGGCTTGGATTGAGGCGGTTTGGCCTTTTCAACCGGCGCCTTCGGAGGTCCCGGGGCAGGACCGATGGGCGGCTCCTGTGAACCGGCGTAGACGGAAGGACTGACAATCGTCAGGGAGAGGACGACTGTCAAAATTGAAAGACTTTTCCTTCTCAACGAAAGGACCCCTCCTTAAGAAGAACTCCCTCCTTGCTTCCCACCCCGATTCCTTTTTTTTCCTTCATCCGCGGTAAGCGACGAGTTTATCTCTTTAAAGAATCATATAATATTATTCTGATTTTATCAATGGTTATCGATCATTCAGGCCAATAAAAAATGATTTTTACGTTGTGCCCTCAACATACAAAATTCGACATTTTTCTGATCCTTTTCCAAAAGCTTGTAAGCCCTCTTTTCCTCCGGAGGGGAGCCGCCTTTTTGTTCTTTGCCTGCCCGGTGAGATATAATAAGGAAGAATCCGCCCCGGACCGAAAAAAAGAAAGCGGGGCTGGGAGGGGAAATGGGTTATGGAAGTGGTCAAAATCACCCCGAGGGGTTATTGTTACGGCGTTGTCGATGCGATGGTGCTCGCGCAGCAGGTGGCGAAGGATTCCAGCCTGCCGCGGCCCATCTACATCTTGGGAA
>JGI1652J44930_10000475_pt1 | contig 15660 bp, 11 predicted proteins | sample NewIslsDNAsample_FD_44930 | JGI IMG/M metagenome (IMG submission 44930)
GCGGAGTTTCAGTTTGATGAGAAGATCGGATCGGAGGAGCGGGTGGAACTGATTTTTGAAGGGCTCGACACCTTCGCGACGATTTTCTTGAACGGCGTCGAATTGGGAAGCGCCGAAAACATGTTCGTCTCTTACACCTTTGATGTGACGAGGGAAATCCGCCGGGGACGCAATGTGCTTGCGGTCAAATTTGATCCCGTCTCCCTCCGCGTCCGGGGAAAGCGGCAGGATTTGTGGTCGGGCTTCAGCAGGGAGCGGGTCTGGGTGAGAAAGGCGCAGATGAATTTCGGCTGGGATTGGGGGCCGCGCCTCGTCACCGTCGGCATTTGGCGGGATGTGCGCCTGGAAAAGAGACGGTTCGCCAAGCTGGACAGTGTGTTTGCACGGACGCTGGCGATCGGGGAAAACCGGGCCACCGTCGCCGTCGATGTCGAGGTCGATTTTTTGACTTTTCCCNCCGGACAGGGCGCATACGAGGTGGAAGTGCGGCTGACCGGCGATGGGAAGGGCGAAGGAACGGAGTCCTGGGAACAGCGGACGAAGTTGGACGGAACGACGGCCCGCGTCACGCTCGAGGTGAACAATCCCAAACTGTGGTGGACCCACGATCTCGGGACTCCCTATTTGTATCGTCTGGAAGTGACATTGCTCAAGGACGGGGAGGCGATTGACCGCCACGAGCGGGACTTCGGCATTCGCACCATCGAGGTGCGGCGATTCGACGGGCAGGGAAATCCCCGCTTCACCTTCGTGCTGAACGGGGTTGAGCTGTTCGCCAAGGGGGCCAACTGGATTCCGGTGGACAGCATGATCGGCGCGGCTCCCGATTCCCGCTACGTGTCTTTGTTGCGGCTTGCGCGCGATGCCCACATGAACATGTTGCGGGTTTGGGGCGGNGGGATCTATGAAAAGGATGTGTTTTACCGGGAGTGCGACCGGCAGGGGATTCTCGTCTGGCAGGATTTCATGTTTGCCTGCGCCCTTTATCCCGATTTCAACCGCGACTTTCTGGCCAACGTCCGCGAAGAGATCATCCAGGTCGTCAAGCGGTTGCGCAACCATGCCTGCATCGCCCTTTGGTGCGGCAACAACGAAAACGACTGGATCTACGAAAAGATGAAATCGTCGGGGGAGATTGCGACCCCGTTTTACGGGGAGAAGATTTATCACGAGCTGATTCCGCAAATTCTGGCGGAACTCGATCCGACGCGCCTCTACTGGCCGAGCTCTCCCTATGGCGGAAACGATCACAACTCGGCGGAGGAAGGTGATCGCCACAACTGGCAGGTGTGGCACGGCATGGTCGAGCCGCGCCGGTTTGGGGAGCCGCCGCGCGTCGATTACAGCGTGGAGGGCGTTTCCTTCAAGAACTTCAAAAAAGACACGGCGANATTCGTCAGCGAATTCGGAATGCACGCCGCGGCAAACCGCTACACGCTGGAGCGCAACATCCCGCCAGGTCAGTTTTTCTGGGGAAGCGACGAGATGGCCTACCGAAACAAGGATTACCATCACCAGAAGGGGATTCTGCTGATGGAAGGATACACCGGCGTTCCCCGGAACCTCGAAGAGTATTTGAATTTTTCCATGTTGACCCAGGCGGAGGGGCTGAGGTACGGGATTGAACATTACCGGAGGCGGAAGCCCGCGACGAGCGGGGCCCTGTTCTGGCAGCTGAATGACTGTTGGCCGGGCACGAGCTGGTCGGTCATCGACTATTATCTGCTGCCGAAGGCCGCCTATTACTATGCGAAAGTTTTCTTCCATCCGGTGCTGTATTCGCTGGATCACGAGCCGGAAAAAGCGCTTTCGGTCTGGGTGGTCAACGATCGGCGGGAAGGCGTGCAGGATCAACTGCTTTTGCAGGTGTTCGACTTTGAGGGGGAGTTGGTGTGTTCCAGGGAAATTCCGGTGAAGGTTCCCGCCAATGCATCGGTGCGCGTCGCCCGGTTTTCGGAAAGGGAGATATTGCGGGGACGCCCCGCAGGCCGGGTGGCGGTTTGCCTGCGCTCCGTGCAGGGCGCGGCGCCGGACAACATCTATTATTTGCGCGACCAGAAGGACCTGAAGCTGCCTGAGGCGGGACTGCGCGTAAAGGTGGATGAGAAGCGGAAAAGGGTGACGGTTTCTGCGGAACGGATCGCCCGCTTCGTCAAGATCGATCTGCCCGGTGAAATGCTGACCTTCAGCGACAATTATTTCGATCTGTTGCCGGGAACATCGCGGACAGTGACCATCGGCCACCTGGAAGGGAAGGAGGTGTGTCTCGAGGGGCTTACGGTATCGGCGTTGAACGCGGCGGATGCGATCTATGAGCGGGTTTCCGATTAAGTGACGGAAAAGTTTATGGTTTTGGATCCGGCTGAGATCCTGAGAAAAAATGGTGACTTCGGCAAAATCCTTCGCCGCATCCAAGCAGGTGCTTCGGAGGAAGAAATGTGGGATGTGCCGGGAAGAGAAATTTTTGAACACATGCCGGCGGGCATGTGTATTTTTTTGCGCCCGGAACGATGGGAATGACGGGCTTACGGCGCGGAAAACCCTTCGATGTTTTCGTTCCGGTTTTTGGGAGTATGCTTAATCGCTGGAATTGGCAATCTCCTTGTCGGACGGCACCCGTGCCGCCGGAATGCCCGCTGCGATTGCATCCAAATTGCCGGGTCAATTCTGAAGGGCATGGATCAAGAAGGGCTGGGGAATTTCGGCCCAAAAGCCGGCGTAAGTCGCAGCAGACGTTGTTGCATTGTCGGAGCATTTTTTCGATAAAATACTTGTACGTTCAACTTCATCCTTCCGGCATAAAAAGATAAGGTTTAACGGAGGGATGTTTCCAGGCCGGAGGGCACCTCGGCAAAGGCCATATGTGCTTTGCCGGGACGGTTTTGTTTTAGAATCGTCCCAATATTATTGACTATTCCACGGCGAATTGGTATATTGGAAGCAGAGATTGTACGTTCAAGTTTAATAATCATTTGCTCACTTGTTCGTACAAAAGTGGTGCGCGTGTTTCCTCGCTCCTTTTATAAGAAGTTCACCGAAGACCCCTTGAGAGGATTTTTGGAAAAGAAAAGGATGACCGATTTCCGAGGATGCGGGGGAAGGGGACAGCTTGATGGTTCAGGATCACCGTCCCATATTGCAAGTCAGAGAAATTCACAAGGTGTTTCCCGGGACAAAAGCGCTGTCCAATGTTTCCATGGAGTTTCACGCTGGGGAAGTGCATGCCGTGGTGGGNGAAAACGGGGCCGGGAAGTCCACTTTGATGAACATCTTGTCGGGGGTCTTTCCCCCGACGGAAGGGCAGATCATTCTGGAGGGAGAGGAGGTGCGGTTTCAAAGCCCACGGCAAGCCCAGGAAAAGGGGATCGCCATCGTGCACCAGGAATTGAGTTTGTGCCCGCATTTGACGGTGGGCGAAAATATGTTCATCGGGAGATTGCCGAGATCCAGACTGGGATTTGTCGATCGAAACAAACTCCGGGAAGATGCAAAAAAAATGCTCGAAGCCTTTAAGGCGGACATCGATCCCGATGATCTCGCCGGGGATTTGAGCATTTCCGAGCAACAGGTTGTGGAGATCGCCAAAGCGCTGACAATGGATTGCAAGGTTCTCATTTTGGATGAACCGACTTCCGCCATCACGGAATCTGAGGCGAACAATTTGTTCGAAGTGATTAGGGAGTTAAGGGAAAAAGGGATTTGCATTATTTACATTAGTCACAGAATTAAAGAAATTTTTTCGATTTCCGATCGCATTTCAGTTTTGCGGGACGGCCATTACATCGGAACCTATCATACGGAGGAGATGACCCCTGACCGGGTGGTTCAGCTCATGGTGGGACGGGAGTTGAAAAATATTTACCCGCCGAAATCGACGAGAGGGAAGAAAGAGATCTTGCGGGTGGAAAATTTGAGCCGTGAGGGCGTGTTTCATCAGATCCGGTTCACTTTGTATGAAAAAGAGGTGTTGGGCATTTTCGGGCTGGTGGGAGCCGGAAGGACAGAAATGTCGAGAGCCTTGTGCGGCATTGACCCCAAGGATTCCGGACAAGTTTGGTTGGACGGAAAGCCGGTCGCCATCGATTCCGTAAGCCAGGCCATACAACAGGGAATTGTCTATTTGACCGAAGACCGGAAAAACCAAGGCTTGTTTCTCGACCTCTCAGTCAAACGGAACATCGTGTCTTCCAATTTGCAGGCGGTATCCTCGGGACTTTTTATCGATCCGGTGAAGGAGAAAGAAATGGCGGAACATTTTTCCGAAAAGTTGAACGTCAAAACCCCCGGCCTGGATCAAAGCATCGGCAGCCTCAGCGGCGGCAATCAACAGAAAGCGATGATTGCCAAGTGGTTGTCGACCCATCCAAAGGTCCTCCTATTGGACGAACCGACCCGGGGAATCGATGTGGGGGCAAAATCGGAAATATACAAGATGCTTCGGGAATTGGCCGATGACGGGAAAGGGATCATCGTGATTTCGTCCGAATTGCCTGAGGTGATCGGGATATGCGATCGAGTGTTGGTGATGCACCAAGGAAGAATCGTTGGTGAAGTGTCCGGGGAGCGAATCAACGAGGAGGAGATTATTCGTTTGGCCTCGGGCATCGTCGCATGAGGAGGGAAACGCGGAAAATGAGCATGCTGCCGGAAACAAACCATAAGGAGCTCAAACGGAATAAATTATTCAACCTGAATCTCTTTCAATTCAGGGAAGCAAGTCTTTTATCCATCATTGTCCTCTTGTTTGTTCTGCTGGCGCTGACCACCCCCGGATTCTTGACGGCTGAGAATTTGAAGACCACCCTCATCGGGCTGACGCTTGACGGCATTATCGCTGTCGGCATGACCTTGGTGCTTGTCGCGGCGGGCGTCGATTTATCGGTGGGATCCGTTCTGGCCTTAAGCGGTGTGTTGGCGGGTTATCTGGCCTATAACGGAATGAATGTTTGGACAGCTTCTCTCATTGCGATGGCGGTTTCCCTTCTTGCCGGTTTTTTAAATGGTTTCTTCATCAGCCGGATCGGATTAAATCCCCTTATCATGACGCTGGGGATGATGAGCGCCGCCAGAGGGGTCGCTTATGTGATCACGGAAGGGCGCCTGTTTCCATCACAGGGCTGGATCCCGCCTTTTTGTTCCTCGGTCAGGGAGAAATATTGGGAATTCCGATGCTGGTCGTCATTTTGATTGTGGTGGCGGTTGTCGGGGATGTTCTCCTTAGAAAGTCGGTTTATCTCAGACAAGTATACTATGTCGGAAGCAATGAAAAAGCCGCCAGATTGTCGGGAATCGATGTGAAAAAGGTTAAAATGGCGATTTACATTGTTTGCGCCCTGCTGGCGGGGTTTGCCGGCTTGCTTTCCTTGTCCAGATTCGCGGTGGCGACTCCCACGGCGGGAATGGGCGCCGAACTCCGCGCGATCTCCGCCTGTGTGATTGGCGGAGCCAGCCTGACAGGCGGAGTCGGAACGATTACGGGGGCCCTTCTGGGCGTCGTTCTCGTGGGCCTGGTGAACAACGCCCTGGTTTTGCTCGATGTGTCCGTGTATTGGCAATCGCTGGTTACCGGATTGGTGTTGATCGCGGCCGTTACGCTGGATGTCGTCAACAATCGAAGGAAACAAAAAAAGCAAAATCTTTGATTTCGGCATCTGAAAAGGGGTGATCGCGATGAAAAGGTGGGCGTGCGGAATTTTGATCCTGGCGCTGTCCCTGTCCGCTTTGGTCGGGTGCACCACGGAAAAAGACGCATCCAGCCAGGAAACTTCCGCGCCGTATCAAGGTTCGAAGGATGAAAAATATGTGATGGTGACCTTCCTTTCCGGAATTGAGTATTGGAAGGGAGCTTTCAGGGGAATGGAAGAGGCGGCGGAAAATCTGGGCGTTCAAGCCGAATACAAAGGGGCCGACCAATACGATATCAACCAGCAGATAACCGTTCTGGAACAGGTGATTGCGCAAAAACCGGACGGAATTCTTGTGACGGCCATCAACCCCGATGCGCTTGTTGCCCCCATAAACAAAGCGATTGAAGCGGGCATCCCCGTGGTGACCTTCGATGCCGACGCTCCGAAAAGCAAACGTTACGCTTTTCTGGGGACGAGCAATTATGATGCGGGGGTCATTGCGGCTCGCGAATTGGCCCGTTTAACCGGAGAGAAAGGGGAAGTGGGTGTGGTCACCGTACCCGGGCAATTAAACCACGAAGAGCGAAAAGCGGGATTTGTGGAAACCATTCAAAAAGAGTTTCCCGATATGAAAGTGGTTTCCATTCAAGACGGCAAAAGCGATCAGGTTCAAGCGGCACAGGCGACCTCCGCCATGATCCAGAAAAATCCCGACCTGGTTGGAATTTTTGCGACGGAGGCAAGCACAGGGNTGGGGGTTGGCACGGCGGTGAAAGAAGCGGGCAAAGTCGGGAAGATTCACATTATNAGCTTCGATACCGATAAAGGGACTCTGGATATGGTGAAATCGGGGATTATCGATGCCACTCTGGCGCAAGGAACATGGAACATGGGCTATTGGGGAATGCATTTTCTCTACAATTTAAGACACGATTTGGTTCATCCGGTGAGCGACTGGAAAACGGCAAAAGTGGGTCCTTTGCCTCCTTATGTGGACACGGGCGTGAGCGTGGTGACCAAGGAGAACGTCGATTTCTACTATCCGGATAAATAGACCGTGCTGTCCGCCGCTATTCTCCTGTCATTCGGTCAGGGGAATGCCGCTCATTCGGGCAAGAGATCGAGCATGAGGGGGAGGGTTCATCTTGGANTTGAAACCTTATGTATTCTGGTTTGCCACGGGAAGTCAACATTTATACGGAGCGGATTCGCTGAAAAAAGTAGAGGAACATTCCCTGTCAATGACAAACGAGTTGAACGGCGATGCGACCATCCCCTACAAGCTGGTTTATAAGGGGGTCTTAACGACTCCGGAGGCGATCCGCAAGCTGTGTATCGAAGCCAATGCGGATGATACTTGCGCAGGTGTCGTTACCTGGATGCATACCTTTTCTCCTGCAAAAATGTGGATTGCGGGTCTTTCCGAATTGCGCAAGCCCCTTCTGCATCTGCATACCCAATTCAACCGCGATATTCCCTGGGACCGAATTGATATGGATTTCATGAATCTGAACCAATCGGCCCACGGCGACCGCGAATACGGATTTATCGGCACCCGGATGGGCATCGCGCGCAAAGTTGTTGCGGGTTTCTGGAAAGACGCGGAGGTTCGCAGCAGGATAGGAAGTTGGATGCACACCGCCGTCGCCTTCACCGAGGGGCGAAACATCAAGGTGGCGCGTTTTGGGGACAACATGCGGGAGGTGGCTGTAACCGAGGGAGACAAGGTGGAAGCACAAATTCAATTCGGTTGGTCCGTCAACGGGTACGGTGTGGGCGATCTCGTACAACGGGTCAACGAAATCTCGGATGCGGAAGTAGATCGGCTTGTGGAAGAATATACCGAAATATATGAAATCGGTTCGAACGTCCGCGAAAATGCCGCCGCTTGGGAATCCGTCCGGGAACAGGCCCGCATGGAACTCGGCATGAAAGCCTTTTTGAAGGAAGGCAACTTTACTGCCTTCACCACCACTTTTGAGGATTTGCACGGTCTGAAACAGCTNCCGGGACTGGCGGTTCAGCGCCTGATGGCGGAAGGCTACGGATTCGGTGCCGAAGGCGATTGGAAAACCGCGGCCTTGGTGCGCATGATGAAAATCATGGCGCGCGGTGAGGGAACTTCTTTTATGGAAGACTATACTTACCATCTGGAACCCGGCAATGAACAAATCCTCGGGTCGCATATGCTGGAAGTGTGTCCGACCATTTCCTCCACCCGTCCAAAAGTGGAAGTTCATCCNCTGTCCATCGGCGGAAAAGAGGATCCGGCGCGTTTGGTCTTCGACGGCAAGTCAGGTCCTGCAGTGAACGCCGCGCTGATCGATTTGGGCAATCGTTTCCGGCTGGTGGTGAACAAGGTGGTTGCGGTGAAACCTGAAAAAAGAATGTCCCGGCTGCCGGTGGCCAGGGTTCTGTGGAGACCGGAGCCCTCGTTGCGGGAATCGGCCGAGTCATGGATTCTTGCCGGGGGAGCCCATCACACCTGTTTTTCCTATGCCGTGACTGCCGAACAACTGGTGGATTGGGCCGAAATGGCGGGAATTGAATGCGTGGTGATCGATGAAGACACCTCGCCCGCAAAATTGCGCAACGAACTGAGGTGGAATGAAATCGCCTGGCATTTCACCAAGTGACTGTTGCATAAGTTGTGCGGACAAGCGGGTTTCCCTCCAGGTCAGCGGCGAAGGGACCGCGGTGCCGTAAGGATCCGGACGCGCCATCTTGCGAGCCGAAGCGGATTTCGCTTGAAAAAATTTACAGATAATGCCTGTTTTGCGGAGGACCCCCGGACTTCCTCGTGCGGCATTCCCTGCAAGCCTTGCGCGCGAGGGGTCCCGTTTTTTTGCTTTTTCCGGCTTCGGGCGCCTGCCGGGGGGCTTGGCGTTTCCGGGGAACGTTTGTAATGTATAATAAGGTTGAACGCACAAGTGTATGGCGGGGTGGGGATGGTTTATGTCATCTGAACACAAGAAATACAAGCAAGTGAAAGAGGCGATCAAGGCTGCCATTTTGGAAGGCAAAATTGCCCCTCATCAGAAGATTAGCTCGGAGAACGAATTGGTCCGGGAATTTCAAGTCAGCCGGCATACAGTCAGACAAGCGATCGGTGAATTGGTGAGCGAAGGGTGGCTGTACAGGCAACAGGGAAGAGGCACGTTTTGCGCCGATCGGGGAAAGCAAAATGCGTCCCGCGACAACAAGACCATTGCGATCATTACCACATATATCTCCGATTATATTTTCCCTTCCATCATCAGGGGGGCCGAATCGTATTTGAGCAGCAAAGGGTATTCGGTGTTGTTGGCCAGCACGGACAATCAAATTGAGCAAGAAGCCCGGTGCCTGCAAAACATATTGTCAAAGCAGATCGAGGGAATGATTGTCGAGCCGACCAAAAGCGCCATTTCGAATCCCAATCTAAGCTATTACCTGAATATGGAACTGAATCGAATTCCTTATGTGATGATCAATGCCTACTATCCGGAGTTGTCGCCGTTAAGCATCACCGTAAATGACGAATTGGGAGGGTATCTGGCCACGGAGCATTTGATNCAATTGGGGCATCGCCGGATTGTAGGGATTTTCAAACGGGACGATTTGCAAGGCGTGCATCGGATGAAAGGATTTATCCGTGCGCACCGGGCGTTCCAAGTCCCCATCCAGCCCGGCATGATCATTTCCTTCGATACAGAGGAGAAGTTCAGCAAGCCGAAAAAGGTCATCCGCCAAATGCTGTCGTCGAAGAGCGGAAGGCCGACCGCCATTTTTTGTTATAACGACGAAATTGCGGTTCAACTTTTTGATGTCATTCGCGATTTGAATTTGAAGGTTCCGGAAGACATTTCAATCGTCGGTTTTGATGACTCCCATCTGGCCGAAGCGACCGAAATCAAACTGACAACCGTCAAGCATCCCAAAATCACCATGGGGGAAGATGCGGCGAAACTGATCCTCGAGATGATCGAGTCGAAGAAGACGATGTCTGACATGGAGTCGATTGTCTACACGCCGGAATTGGTGGTCCGAAAATCGACGGCCTCCGTCAAGCATTGACTGTTGCAATCGGGGGATTTTGCATTTTCACGATCCCCCGAAATCGACACAATAAACTTAATATTTTGTAAATTTAACAAAAACAATTTATTGTCTTGATCTTTCGGAGGAGAATGATATATATTATAATCAGAAAAGTTGTACGTACATGTTTCTTTCGAATTGAAACATATCTTATTCGTACAACATGGATCCCCAAAGGAGAAGTTGGCGCGCTGCTTCTCGGGTGTCGTTTAATCCCTCCATTATTTTGTTTATTTTCAATTTTGTTTGAAAGTTGGTGACAGCATGGGCCGCAACTATTCCATCGGTGTTGATTTCGGGACGGAATCGGCGCGGGCTGTGTTGGTTGATTTGGAAAGCGGGGAAGTGGTGGCTTCCCATGTGAAGGATTATGCCCATGGGGTCATCGATGAGGAACTTCCCGGCTTGGGCGTCAAGTTGGATAAGGATTGGGCGTTGCAGAATCCGAACGATTATGTTGAAGCGTTTGTAATCGCTGTCAAAGAGATGCTGAGGAAAGCGGAGGGTGTATCCCCGGACGAAATTGTCGGGATCGGGATCGATTTTACTTCTTGCACCATGCTGCCGGTAAAAAGGGATGGCACGCCTTTATGCAACCTTCCTTCCTTGCGCAACATCCGCACAGTTGGGTGAAGCTTTGGAAACATCACGCCGCCCAAAAGGAGGCGGACCGATTAAATGAGGCGGCGAGCCGGTTGGAGGATTCCTTTTTGCCCCGTTACGGAGGGAAAATATCATCGGAATGGTTGATTCCGAAGATTTGGCAAATTTTGAACGAGGCTCCCGAGATTTATGATGAGGCGGACCGTTTCATCGAAGCCGCCGATTGGATCGTCTGGCAATTGACGGGCCGGGAGACGCGAAACATGTGTACGGCCGGGTACAAGGCATTATGGCATAAACAGAAGGGATTTCCCGACCGCTCTTTTTTCCGCAGCCTGGATCCCCGTTTGGAAAATCTCGTGGACGAGAAGCTTTCCCGCGACCTGCTGCCGCTTGGCAGCAAGGCGGGAGAGTTGACCGGGGAAATGGCGGAGAAAACCGGTCTCCGGCCGGGTATCGCCGTAGCCGTGGCCAATGTGGATGCGCATGTTTCGGCTCCGGCCGCCGGTGTGGTGCGACCCGGCACGATGTTAATGATCATGGGCACTTCCACTTGCAATATCCTGCTCGGCGATGAGGAAAAATGGGTGCCGGGAATATGCGGCGTTGTGGAGGACGGGGTTATTCCGGGCTATTACGGCTATGAAGCGGGTCAGTCGGCGGTCGGGGACATCTTCGCGTGGTTTGTGAAAAACGGNGTTCCGCCGGCTTATCATCGGGAGGCCAAGGAAAAGGGTTTGTCTCTTCACGAGTTGTTGGAGCAGAAGGCGGAGCGGATGGGAGCGGGTGAGAGCGGTCTTCTGGCCCTCGATTGGTTGAACGGAAACCGTTCTGTCCTCGTGGATGCGGATTTGACGGGACTCATACTGGGGCTTTCGTTGGATACGAAGCCGGAGGAGATTTACCGGGCGTGGATCGAGGCGACGGCTTTCGGTCAACGGATGATTATGGACACCTTCATCGAACACGGAATTCCCGTCGACCGGCTGGTGGCCTGCGGCGGTTTGCCTTACAAGAATCGGATGCTCATGCAAATTTACGCCGACGTTTTGAACAGGGAGGTTTCGGTGGCCGCCCATTTGCACACGCCTGCGGTGGGTTCGGCGATGTTCGGGGCGGTTGCGGGGGGCGCGTTCGGAAGTATTGTCGAAGCGTCGGAAAAACTGGCCAAGCTCAAGCCCGAACGGTTTCGGCCGAATCAAAGGAACGCGCAGATTTACGAACGGCTGTATCAGGAATACCGACGCCTTCATGATCTGTTCGGAAGGGGCGGAAATGACGTGATGAAGCTGTTGAAACAACTGAAGCGGGAAAGAGGTGTTCCCATAGCGCCGTGACCTTGATGCAGACTACCACCTTGCAAAGGAGGGCAGTCCATTGTTCGAAGAGTTGAAACGAAGGGTATGGGAGGCCAATCTGCAGCTTCCGAAACATGAATTGGTTACATTTACGTGGGGAAATGTGAGCGAAATCGACAGAGAGCGCGGGATTGTGGCCATCAAGCCGAGCGGTGTGCCGTATGAAGAACTGAAGGTCGACGACATTGTCCTCGTCGACTTGGAGGGCCGCGTCCTGGAAGGGAACTTGAAACCGTCCTCCGATACCCCGACCCATTTGGTTTTGTACAGGGCTTTTCCGTCCATCGGCGGGATCGTTCACACCCATTCACCCTGGGCGACCAGCTGGGCTCAGGCCGGCCTGCCGATCCCGGCGTTGGGAACGACTCACGCCGATTACTATTACGGGGAAATTCCCTGCACGAGAAAAATGACGGAGTCTGAAATTCGGGGTGAATACGAACGGGAGACCGGAAATGTCATCGTCGAGACATTTCGGGAAAGGGATCCGTCGCGTGTNCTTGGCGTCCTGGTCAATCAGCACGGCCCCTTTTGTTGGGGAAAAGACGCACAGGAAGCGGTTTATCATGCGGTCGTCCTCGAAGAGGTGGCGAAAATGGCCTATCATACGGTTGTTCTCAACCCCGAAATCGACGCGATCAGCCAACCCTTGCTCGACCGGCATTTTTTCCGGAAGCACGGTTCAAGCGCATACTACGGCCAAACTNCAAAGAGTAAGACTTCATGAGTTTTCTTTCGGGGTTGGAGCCGGGGATTCATCCGCGCTTTGCGTTTCCCTTCGGGCATTGGGGGGCTGAATGTTTAAAGATCTTGCGGGAGCTGATTCCCGAGGGTAAGGGGGAACCGCCGGTGAGGAAAAGAGTGGGACTTCTCTCGATCATCGCGCTTTTATGGACCGCGTTGTTTGCAGGCTGCTCCAGTGCCGCCGAAACCTCTTCCGATGGGAAAACCACACTCACCCTCTGGACGTTNGCCAGTCAGCACGTCGAGTTTTACGAGGAAATGGCCAAGGAGTGGAACAGACGACATCCGGACAAACCAATCGACCTTCAGATTGAAATGTATCCCTACAACGAAATGCATAATAAACTGTTGCTGTCTCTCTACTCCAAGGTAGGGGCGCCTGATATCGCGGATATAGAGATCGGAAAATTTGCAAACTATCTCAAGGGGGAGCCGCAGCTTGTACCGCTGAATGATATCGTGGATCCGGTGAAAGATCGGATTGTTCAATCGAGAATCGACATTTACAGCAAAGATGGAACGGTTTACGGCATCGGCTTTCACGTGGGTGCCACCGTCATTTTTTACAACAAGGAAATCCTGGATCAGGCGGGAGTGGATCCGGATCAAATCAAGACNTGGAATGATTTTGTCGCCGCCGGAAAGAAAGTGAAGAGCAAAACCGGGAAACCGATGATAACCATTGATGTGACCGAATTTTTCGCTTTTTGGCCTCTCATTATTCAGCAAGGATCCGATTATCTCGATGAAAACGGCGAAGTCATACTGGACAACAAAATCAATGTCGAAACGCTGACATTTCTGCACGATCTGATCTACAAGCATCAAATTGCGATTCCTACGCCGGGCGGAGGGCATCATGCGGAGGAGTACTATGGTTTTATGAATCGAGGGGGCGCCGCCTCCGTGATCATGCCCATGTGGTACATGGGTCGATTCACGGACTTTATGCCCGATCTGAAGGGAAAAATGATCATTCGTCCGTTGCCCGCATGGGAAGAAGGGGGATTGCGGTCAGCCGGCATGGGGGGGACGGGCACCGTTGTGACGAACCAATCCAAGCACCCCGAACTGGCAAAGGAATTTCTCAGCTTTGCCAAATTGTCGAAAGAAGGAAATATCAAAATTTGGGAAATCCTCGGTTTCGACCCGATCCGGTGGGATGTGTGGGATGAGCCGGAAATGAAAGCTGACAACAAGTATACGGAATACTTCGGCAAGGGGATTTTCGACACGTTGTTGGAAGTCAAAGATGAAATCAATTCTCCCAACCTCGGAGAGAAAACGCCGTTAGTGAACGGGGTCGTGGGTAGCAATGTGCTCTATCATGCGATCAAAACGAGAGACAAAACGCCTGCCGAAGCGTTAAGAGAAGCTGCGGCGCGGCTGAGGCAGTGATCGGAGGCGGGGATCTTTCCTCAAAAATGGCCTGGGAGGTAAAAAGATGGAACGCGCATCCGTTTCAAGGCCCTCTCGGTTTTCCCTGAAATTCAGGGGCGGAAAGCGGAGAAACAATGTCCTTTTTTCCCAAAAGTACGCTCCTTACATCATGGTCGCCCCGTTTGTCCTCTCCTTTCTTCTGTTTTTCCTGTATCCGATCATCAACACCGTGATAATGAGCTTTCAGGAGATTTATCCTGGGCAAAGAAACTTTGTCGGTCTGGAAAACTACGCCAAATTGCTCAATCCGCAATTTTACACCGCCGTGTTCAACACCGCCGTCTACACCCTGTGGACGCTGATCATATTGATCCCCGTTCCGCTTGTTTTGGCTGTCATCCTCAATTCCAAGTTGACGCCGCTGAGAAGCGTGTTCAGATCGGCCTTGTTCATTCCGGCCCTTACCTCCGTGATTGTGGCCGGGGTCGTCTTTCGTTTGATTTTCGGTGAATCGGAATCTTCGCTGGCCAATGAAGTGATGGCTTTACTGGGCTTTTCACCCAAGCAGTGGATGATGCACTGGAACACCGGCATGTTTCTCATGGTCTTGCTCGCTTCATGGCGGTGGATGGGAGTCAACGTTCTGTATTTTTTGGCCGGTCTGCAGAACATCCCAAAGGAACTGTACGAAGCCGCCGAAATTGACGGAGCCGGCCCGCTCATGAAGTTCTTCCGCATCACGCTGCCCCTGTTAAAACCGGTCACGGTCTACGTTCTCACCATCAGCATATATGGCGGGTTTCGGATGTTCGAAGAGAGTTTCGTCTATTGGCAGAACCACTCGCCGGGGGATATCGGCCTTACCATTACGGGTTACCTCTACATGCAGGGATTTGAAAATTTCGATCTGGGCTTCGGTGCGGCGATTGGCTTGGTCCTGCTGCTGATCGTACTCACCCTCAATTTCATCCAGCTAAAATTTTTCGGCGTGTTCAGCAAGGAGGACGGATGATATGTTCATCGCTGCGGCGGAAAGAAGAGTGATGTTCAGGATTTTTGCAGCGATTCTTTTGACGGGTCTCAGTTTCGTCGCGCTGTTTCCGTTTGTGGCCTTGTTGTTGGCCTCCTTTAAATCCGCGAGTGAATTGATGCGTTTCGGATTGAATCTCCGGCTGGATTTCGACGTATTGAGTCTGAAAAACTATCTCTATCTCTTCACGGAACAAGGGAAAATCTATTGGACATGGTACAAAAACAGTTTGCTGATCACTCTTTTGTTCACGGCGGTATCCCTGTTTTTCTCTTCTCTGGTCGGATATGCCCTGGCTGTATATAACTTCAAAGGAAAAAACACCGTTCTCTTTTTGGTGCTGTTTCTGATGATGATTCCGCTGGAGATTCTGATGCTCCCGCTGTTTGAGGAGATGATCGCATTCCGGCTCGTCGATACGTATTGGGGTGTCATCGTTCCCTTCGCCGTTTCTCCCTTCGCGGTGTTCTTTTTCCGGCAATACGCCGTCAGTCTGCCGAGGGAATTGCTGGATGCGGCGCGGATCGACGGCTGCTCGGAATTCGGAATCTACCTCCGAATCATGAGTCCCTTGATGATCCCGGCTTTTGGAGCCATGGGAATTTTGCAGGCATTGCACAGTTGGAATAATTTCCTCTGGCCGCTGGTCGTTCTCCGCACGGACGAGATGTTTACGCTTCCCATCGGCCTCGCCGGGTTGTTGACCCCTTACGGAAACAACTACGATGTTTTGATTTCCGGCGCCGTTCTAACCGTGGTTCCCATCATCNTTCTGTTCTTCCTGTTCCAACGGTATTTTATTTCCGGGCTCACCATCGGGGCGGTCAAGGAATAAGGC
>JGI1652J44930_10000476_pt1 | contig 15652 bp, 11 predicted proteins | sample NewIslsDNAsample_FD_44930 | JGI IMG/M metagenome (IMG submission 44930)
TTATTTCAATCCCTCATAGGTAACCTACAAACAGATGACGCCGCAAAAATTCGATCGACCCAGGCGAGGGTTTCAATCCCTCATAGGTAACCTACAAACCCTGAAAAAGCCTGTCAGATTCATCATCTACATATGTACACTATATCCTTTGGAAATAATTTCGTCAATTGAGAAAATGGCTGTTTCCCTTCGTTCGCTTGACTTTTAAGGAATTGTAAGAAAATGGAAGTGTCGTCGACCCCCAGGGGTTTTTGCATGATCGGGGGTCGACGACACCTCAAAAAGGCCGGGGTTATTCCCCGCCTAATTCAAGTTCATACTCAAATTCATGAAGTGACGCGTTGTATATGTATTCGAAAATATCTTGTTCTTTTTCCTTAAACTTTGCCCCACACCCATTCGTGCGGCGTCCCAATCCGTCATTAGTATGCTCCAACGAATCAAAAAATTGCTTTGGGACCTGCTTACCAGGATTACAACCTTTTTTGTAAAACCGACGGATCGCCATACAATCTTGATCACTTTTCTCAAGCGTTTGGTCACTTCGATCTACGACACACCCATGCAACACTTTTGCTTCAACAGGGTGAGCACTCCACAATCACCATTGCGATGGATTTGTATCGTCACGTTTCGCCGTAACATGCAAAAAGAAGCCGCCCAGAGACTGGACGACTTCTTTTGGAAATAGGGAACGATCACTTTAGTGGGGGAAAGGTTTGCAATTTGTTTGCAATCCCTTTGTTTCCCGCTTTCCAAGGGTGTCCCTGGAAAGCGGGAGTCCTTGATATACTTGGCGGAGAGGGTGGGATTCGAACCCACGGAGGGCGTGAAGCCCTCGGCGGTTTTCAAGACCGCTGCCTTAAACCACTCGACCACCTCTCCACGGATCACTGTGATATTATACACGGTTTCCTAAAAAAGTCAAGGCCCGCCGCAGCTTCCCCGATCAAGCCGCGGCGGGTTTTAAAGCGGCAAACCCGGCATCCGAAGACGGCCTTCCTTCCTCAATCGGAGGGGATCCGCTCCATGCCGCCCATATAGGGGCGAAGCACCTCCGGAATGAGGATGCTGCCGTCTTCCTGCTGAAAGTTTTCCATGATGGCGGCCACGGTCCGGCCGATGGCCAGACCCGATCCGTTCAGGGTGTGGACAAATTCCGGCTTGGCCTTCGGTTCCCTGCGGAAACGGATGTTGGCGCGCCGGGCCTGGAAATCCTCGAAATTGCTGCAGGAGGAGATTTCCCGGTAGGTTCCGTAGCTGGGCATCCACACCTCCAGGTCGTATTTCTTGCTCTGGGCGAAGCCGATGTCCGCGGTGCACATCAGCACCACCCGGTAGGGAAGCTTAAGCTGCTGCAGCACCGCCTCCGCATCCTTCACTAGCGCTTCCAATTCGTCGTAGGAGTCCTCGGGCCTCACCAGCTTCACCAACTCCACCTTGTTAAACTGGTGGAGGCGGATCAGACCCCGGGTATCCCGGCCGGCGGCCCCGGCCTCGGAACGGAAACAGGCGCTGAAGGCGACGTACTTTTTGGGCAGTTCCTCCGCCGACAGGATTTCCCCCCGGTGGTAGTTGGTCACGGGNACCTCCGCCGTCGGGATCAGATAGTAGTCGCTGTCGGCGACGGCAAAGGAATCCTCGGCAAACTTGGGGAGCTGACCGGTTCCGATCATGCTGTCGCGCCCCACNAGATATGGCGGGATCATTTCCGTGTAGCCGTGTTTCTCGACGTGCAGGTCGAGCATGAAGTTCATCAGGGCCCGTTCCAGACGGGCTCCGGCCCCCTTGTAAAAGACGAAGCGGGAACCGGCCACCCGGCTGGCCCGTTCAAAGTCCAGAAGGTCCAGCTCCCGGGCCAATTCCCAGTGGGGTTTCGGTTCGAAGGAAAACTTCGGAATCTCCCCCCAATGGCGGACGGGAACGTTGTCCTCCTCGGAATCGCCGACGGGAACGCTCTCGTGGGGAATGTTGGGCAGGGTGAGGAGGACGGATTCCAACTCCTGCTCCACTTGGCGCAGCTCCTGGTCCAGTTCCTTGATCCGTTCCCCCACTTGGCGCATTTCCGCGATCTCCCGGGAGGCGTCCTCCTTCTGCTTCTTTTTCCGGGCGATCTCCTTGGACACGGTGTTGCGCTTGTTTTTCAGCTGCTCGCTCTCCTGGAGCAGTTCGCGCCGCCGCCGGTCCAAACCGGCGAAATCATCCAAGCCGCTGATGTCTTCTCCACGGTGTTTCAGCTTTTCCCGCACTTCATCCAGGCGGTTTCGCAGCAACTTCACATCCAGCATGGCGATCCCTCCTTCAAACAATAAAGCCTTCCGCCATCAAAGGGACGGAAGGCCCGCGTTGCCACCCTTTTTGACCGGGAAAACACATCCCCGATCCACCTCTGGACGGGATAACGGCCGTCGATCCGGTCGACGCTTCTGCGGCTTCCGCCGCTTTCGCGCACGGCTCCGAGAGGGATTCCCCGGAGGAGCGGGACGGTTTGCACCGACCACCGTCTCTCTGCCGCCGCCCTCTTCCGGGTACTGGTTCTCATCCTCGCCTTTGAAATATGTCTCTCCTTTTCATTGTATCCCGGACAAAGCCGGGAAAAACCCGTTTTCCAAGCCTGTCCCGCCTTCAGACCCGGACGGCGGACGCTTCCCGAACCATCTCGACGAAGAAGGCGTGCATCCGGACGTCCTCCGTCAGTTCCGGATGGAAGGCGGAAGCCAGCAGGTGACCCTGCCGCGCAGCCACAATCTTGTCATCGATCCGGGCCAGCACGTCCACACCNGGNCCCACTTCGGTGATGTAAGGGGCCCGGATGAAAACGGCCCGGAAATCGTCGGCCACCCCGGCCACGGGAAGATCCGTTTCGAAGCTTTCCCGCTGCCGGCCGAAGGCGTTGCGTCGAACCGTGATGTCCATGAGCGCCAGGTGAGCCGATTCCGCCCCCTCGATCCGCTTGGCCAGCAGGATGAGGCCGGCGCAGGTTCCGAACAGGGGCTTGCCGGAGGCGGCCATCTCCCGAATCGGCTCAGACAGGCCGTATTGATGCATCAGCTTGCCGATTGTCGTCGATTCGCCGCCGGGGATGACCAACCCGTCCAGACCGGCCAGCTGTTCGGGCCGCTTCACCGCGGTCGCCTCCGCCCCCGCACGCTCCAGCATGCGGAGGTGTTCCCGAACGGCCCCCTGCAGCGCGAGCACGCCAATCTTCATGGGGTCATTCCTCCCATTACCAACCCCGCTCCTGCATCCGTTCCGCTTCGGCGAGGGTGGAAATATCGATTCCCGGCATCGCCGAGCCCAAACCCTTGGACAGCTTGGCGATCAGGTCGAAATCTTCGTAGTGGGTCGTCGCTTGGACGATGGCCTTCGCGTATTTTTCCGGGTTCTCGGATTTGAAGATCCCCGAGCCGACAAACACGCCGTCGGCGCCCAAGTGCATCATGAGCGCGGCATCCGCCGGAGTGGCGATTCCGCCGGCGGCAAAGTTGACCACGGGGAGCCGGCCGGTCTCATGCACCTGCAACAGCAGATCGTAAGGCGCCCCCAGTTTTTTCGCTTCGGCCATCAGTTCGTCCCGGGACATGGACTGCACCTTGCGGATTTGGGACATCATCATGCGCATGTGACGAACCGCCTCGACCACGTTGCCCGTTCCCGGTTCTCCCTTGGTCCGGATCATCGAAGCTCCTTCCCCGATCCGGCGCAGGGCCTCGCCCAGATCCCGGGCGCCGCAGACGAAGGGCACCGTAAATTGCTTCTTGTCGATGTGGTACACTTCGTCGGCGGGAGTGAGCACTTCGCTCTCGTCGATGTAGTCCACCCCCAGGGCCTCCAGGACGCGGGCTTCGACAAAGTGGCCGATCCGCACCTTGGCCATCACCGGGATGCTGACCGCGTTCATCACTTCCTCGATCACGCGGGGATCAGCCATCCGGGCCACGCCGCCGGCGGCGCGGATATCCGCCGGAACCCGCTCCAGGGCCATGACGGCGACGGCTCCCGCCTCCTCGGCGATTTTCGCCTGCTCCGCGTTGACGACGTCCATGATGACGCCGCCCTTCTGCATTTCCGCCATTCCCCGCTTGACTCGATCGGTTCCCGTCTCATATGCCTTTTCGGCACCGGAAGCGGTGCCGTTCCTCGTTTCGACCTTAGCGGACATCGCTCCATCCTCCCGTCTCTCGAGCAAATGGATTCCCCAACTCGGTGATTCTTCAATACAAGTATTGTAACGGAACCACCGGAAATTGACAACCAACGGGAAGGAGCTTTCAGCCGAACCAGCCGCTGATCGCATCGCCCAATTTCCGGAAAAAGAGGCGGAGCCAACCGGCTTCCTCCACCGATTCCCGAACCACCAGCCGGACCGGTTCCACGCCGGGAATCTTCTTGCCGTCATAGAGAACGGTCACTTCCGCCACCGGCGTCCCCGCCGTCAGCGGGGCGACCACGTTTCGGGTATACGTGACGCGGAAGGTGTACTTTTTCATCTGATCCTTGCGGACGGGAAGCACGAGGGTGCGGTCGGCGGCAATGGCCACGTCCCGGGCCACCCCGTTGGGAACGGGAATCCTTTCCATATATCCGGGCAGGGGCTTGTCCTCGAAAATCAAGGGTTTTAGGTCGTAGTTCTCAAAGCCGGCATCCAAAAGGCGGCGCGTCTCCTGAAAGCGGGCGCTCTGGGAACCCGTCCCCATCACCACGGTGACAAGCCGCATCCCGTCCCGCTCGGCGGTTCCCGCAAAGCAGTATCCCGCTTCGTCGGTATATCCCGTCTTCACCCCGTCCACGCCGCGATAGAACTGGGACTGCCCCGGGAGCATCCGGTTCCAGTTGGCATATTCCCTCCCCCGGAAAGTGATCCGGGGCTTGGCGATAATCTCCTTCACTTCGGGAAAATCCAGGAGAAGCCGCCGGGCGAGATTCGCCGCGTCCCGGGCGGACATCACGTGTTTCCCCTCTCCCTTGGGCGGATTGGGATAACTGGCTTCATTCAATCCCGTGCTGTTCCGGAAATGGGTGTTGGTCATTTTAAGTTCCTTCGCCTTTTCGTTCATCCATTTGACGAAGGTCTCTTCGCTGCCCGCCAGGTGTTCCGCCAGGGCCACCGTGGCGTCATTGGCGGAATAGACGGCCATCGCTTCAAACAGCTGGCGGATCGTCCACTCCTCGCCGGCGATCAAGTAAACCTGGGCTTCATCGATGGCGGCGGCGCGGGCGCTGATGCGCACCCGGTCCTCCCAGCCGATCTCCCCCGAGCGGATCTTCTCCAACACCAGATACTCGGTCATCATTTTGGTCATGCTCGCAGGGGGCAGCGGCTCGTCCTCCCGGTGGCCATCCAGCACGAGCCCGGTTTCAAACTCCATCACCACATGGGCCTTGGCCTTCACTTCCGGAAAGGGTTCCGCCGCCAAAGCCGGAACGGGGGCCGCCACAGTCCCCAGAAACAGAACCGCCATCAAAAACCCCGCCGTCATCTTGACTGACAGGGGGAAAAGGCGACCGCTCAAAGGCTCCACCTCCGAAGACCATATCTGAAAGCCAACCGGGCTTGAAGACGGCGCGGAAGGCGATGATTCCCGACACGCCCCGCGGCTCCGACGCGGTGACTCCATCCGTTTTCCGGTCTTCACCCGATCCGATTTTCAGTTTACAAAAATCCGGAGGGAAAGAAAATCGGGGCAAAGGAATTTTCGCCATCATCGAAAAAAAGAAAAGGGCCGGCGGGCAGCCCCGGTTTGCCGGCCTTTTTTCAAGAAAAAACCGCAGGGAATTCCTGCGGATGACTACCGTCAGATGTGATAGTTGGGCGCTTCCTTGGTGATCTGCACGTCGTGGGGATGGCTTTCCCGGAGAGAGGCGCCGGTGATCCGGATGAACCGGGTCTTCTCCTTCAGCTCCTGCAGGTTTCTCACTCCGCAATAACCCATGCCCGCCCTCAGGCCGCCGACCAGTTGAAAGACGGTGTCGGCCAGGGGACCCTTGTAGGGGACCCTGCCCTCAATGCCCTCGGGAACCAGCTTCTTCACGTTTTCCTGGAAATACCGGTCTCCGCTTCCCGCCTGCATCGCCCCGAGGGAGCCCATGCCCCGGTACACCTTGAACCGCCGTCCCTGGAAGATCTCCGATTCTCCGGGCGCCTCCTCGGTTCCGGCAAAGAGGCTTCCCAGCATCACCGCGTCGGCCCCCGCCGCGATCGCCTTCACGATATCCCCCGAATAGCGGATCCCTCCGTCGGCGATGATGGGGACGCCGTACTGGCGGGCGACGGTGGCGCAGTCGTAAATGGCGGTGATTTGCGGCACGCCGATCCCCGCCACCACCCGGGTGGTGCAGATGGAGCCGGGGCCGATGCCCACCTTGACCACGCTGGCCCCCGCTTCGATCAGATCGCGGGTTCCCTCCGCCGTGGCCACATTCCCCCCGACGATGCAGAGATCCGGATACCGCCGACGAAGTTCCGCCACCGTCTCCAGCACGCCCCGGGAATGGCCGTGGGCGGTGTCCACCACCAGGACATCCACCTCCGCTTCCACCAGGGCGGCCGCCCGCTTGAAGGTGTCGCTGGACACCCCCACGGCCGCCCCGGCCAGAAGCCGTCCCTGGGCGTCCTTGGCGGCGTTGGGGAACAGGGTGGCCTTTTCGATGTCCTTGATGGTGATGAGGCCCTTCAGCACCCCTCTTTCATCCACCAGGGGCAGTTTTTCGATCTTGTGTTTCTGGAGAATTTCCTCCGCCTCTTTGAGGGTGGTTCCCACCGGTGCCGTCACCAGGTTCTCCTTGGTCATCACCTCGGAGATGGGCGTGGAATAGTCGCGAATGAACCGCATGTCCCGATTGGTCAGGATGCCGACCAGCTTCCGCTCCTTGTCCACGATCGGCACGCCGGAAATCCGGTATTTGGACATGAGCGCCTCGGCATCGTAAACCTTGTGTTCGGGGTGGAGGTAAAAGGGCTTGGTGATGACGCCGCTCTCGGAGCGCTTCACCCGGTCCACTTCCTCCGCCTGCTCCTCGATCTTCATGTTCTTGTGGATGATCCCGAGACCGCCCTGGCGGGCGATGGCGATGGCCATCGGCGCCTCGGTCACCGTNTCCATCCCGGCGCTGATNAGCGGGATGTTCAGCCGGATTCCCTCTCCCAACCGGGTGGAGACGTCCACATCCTTGGGAAGCACATCAGACTTGGCCGGAATCAGCAAAACGTCGTCAAAGGTGAGCCCTTCCTTGGCAAACTTTTCCTCCCACATCGGTTTTGCGCCTCCTGGTGTTTGTCCCGAGCAAACGTTTTTGAAAGTGTACCAAACGGCGAAAAGGGCGTCAAGCGGCGAAGAATTCTCCGAAAAAGGCGAAAGAAGCGGCCGTTCCGGGCGGCCATTTGTCGCGGGAGACCGGACAGGCGGCTTCTTTTACGGGGAAACCAAAAAGCCGGAGAGGATATTCTCTCCGGCTCAGATTGCCGATCACTCTTCTTCCCCGTCGGCGATGTGCACCCGGGCGACGGTGGCCACCTCTTCTCCCTCCCGCAAGGAGATCAGTTTGACCCCCTGGGTGTAGCGGCCCTGCTGGGAAATATCGGAGACGTTGAGGCGGATCACCATGCCGCCGTTGGTGACCAGCATCAGATCCTCCCGGGGAGTCACCATCTTCAAACCGACGACGGGCCCGTTCTTTTCGGTGACGGTGAGGGTCTTGATCCCCTTGCCGCCCCGGGACTGCTGCCGGTATTCCGAAAGGGGCGTCCGTTTTCCGTACCCCTTGGCGGTGACGATCATCACCTCGTGATCCGGATAAGCGATGTCCATGTCGATCACTTCGTCCCCTTCGCTCAGGGTGATCCCCTTCACCCCCGTCGCCGAACGGCCCATCTGCCGGACATCCTGTTCGGAGAAGCGGATCGACATCCCGAAGCGCGTCCCCAGGATGATCTCCTGCTGGCCGTCGGTCAGGCGGACGCCGACCAGCTCGTCCCCCTCCCGGAGATTGATGGCGAAAAGGCCGTTCCGCCGGATGTGCTCAAACTCCTCCAGGGCCGTCTTCTTGATCACCCCGTGCTTGGTGGCGAAGAAGAGCATTCTGTCCTGCGCGAACTCCTTCACCGGGATGACCGCGTGGATGTACTCCCCGGGCTCAATCTGGATCAGGTTGATGATCGGGGTTCCCCGGGCCGTCCGGCTGAGCTCCGGCACCTCGTAGGCCTTCAACCGGTACACCTTGCCCCGGTTGGAGAAAAAGAGCAGATAGTTGTGGGAATTGCAGACGAACAGGTGCTGGACGAAATCGTCCTCCCGGGTGCCCATCCCGGTGACGCCCCGTCCGCCGCGCCGCTGGGCCCGGTAGGAGGACAGGGGCATCCGCTTGATGTACCCGCGATGGGTGAGCAGGACCGCCACCTCTTCCTCGGGGATCAGGTCCTCCTCGTCAATCTCATCCGCATCCGGCTTGATCCGCGTTCTCCGCTCNTCGGCGAATTTCTCCCTGATCTCCAGAAGCTCGTCCCGGACCACCCCGCGGATCCTCGCTTCGTCGGCGAGGATGGCCTTCAGTTCGGCGATCGTTTTGAGCAGCTCCCCGTACTCGTCCTCGATCTTCTCCCGCTCCAGGCCGGTCAGGCGCTGCAGCCGCATGTCCAGGATGGCCTGGGCCTGCTTTTCGGTCAGGCCGAAGCGCTCCATCAGGCCGGCCCTCGCCTCGTCCGCCGTCCGGGAGCCGCGGATCAGGTCGATCACTTCGTCGATGTGATCCAGGGCGATCCGCAGCCCCTCCAGAATATGGGCCCTCTCTTCCGCCTTGCGCAGGTCGAACTGGGTTCTGCGGCGGATCACTTCGACCTGGTGTTCCAGGTAGTGGTGAAGGAGCTCCTTCAGGTTGAGCACCTGGGGCTGCCCTTTCACCAGGGCCAGCATGATCACCCCGAAGCTCGTCTGGAGCGCCGTGTGCTTGTACAGGTTGTTCAACACCACCCGCGGGTTGACGTCGCGCCTAAGTTCGATCACGACGCGCATCCCGTTCCGGTCCGATTCGTCCCGGAGGTCGGTGATGCCTTCCACCCGCTTTTCCCGGACCAGTTCGGCGATCTTCTCCACCAGCCTGGCCTTGTTGACCTGATANGGGAGCTCCTCGACGACGATGCGCATCTTGCCGCCGGAGGCCTCTTCGATGCGCGTCTTAGCCCGGACCTGAAGGTTGCCCCGCCCCGTGCGATAGGCCTTCCGGATTCCGTCCGTCCCCAGGATCACCCCGCCGGTGGGAAAATCGGGGCCCTTGATCGATTTCATCAACTCCTCCACCGTCACGTCGGGGTTTTCAATCAGCTTGACCAGGGCGTCGATCACTTCCCCGAGGTTGTGCGGAGGAATGTTGGTGGCCATGCCGACGGCGATCCCCGAGGCTCCGTTGATGAGCAGATTGGGGATGCGGGAGGGCAGCACCAGGGGCTCCTCCAGGCTGCCGTCGTAGTTGGGCCCGAAGTCGATGGTTTCCTTCTTGATGTCCCGGAGCATCTCCAGGGCGATGGGCGCAAGCCGCGCCTCGGTGTAACGCATCGCCGCCGGGGAATCGCCGTCGACGGAACCGAAGTTGCCGTGCCCGTCGATCAGCATGTACCGGTAGGAAAAATCCTGGGCCATCCGGACCATCGAGTCATAGACCGCCGCATCGCCGTGGGGATGGTAGCGGGCCAGCACGTTTCCNACCACGTTGGCCGACTTCTTGTACGGCTTGTCCGGAGTGATCCCCAGTTCGAACATGGAATAAAGAATCCGCCGGTGAACCGGCTTCAGCCCGTCCCGCACGTCGGGCAGGGCGCGGCTGACGATCACGCTCATGGCGTAATCGAGAAAGGAGTTGCGCATCTCCTGGCTGATATTCACTTCCTGGATCCGTTCGGTATCTGGCATCGGTTAGTCCCTCCGTCCGTTGATCCGGCCGCCTTCGGCCGACCGCGGCAGCGTCAGACGTCCAGATTGCGCACCTGCCGGGCGTATTCCTGGATAAATTCCCGGCGGGGCTCCACTTTGTCCCCCATCAGCGTTTCAAACACGTGATCGGCGTCGATGGCGTCCTGAAGGCTGACCTGGAGCAGGGTGCGGCTCTCCGGATCCATCGTCGTCTCCCAGAGCTGGGTGGCGTTCATCTCACCCAGCCCCTTGTACCGCTGGATTTCCACTTTTCCCCTGGCCTGCATTTCCTGGACGATCCGCTCCTTTTCCCGGTCGCTGTAGGCATAGCGGATCGTTTTTCCCTGGCTGATCTTGTACAGGGGAGGCTGGGCGATGTAGACGTACCCCTCCTCGATCAGGGGACGCATGTACCGGTAGAAGAAGGTGAGGAGCAGGGTGCGGATGTGCGCCCCGTCCACGTCGGCGTCGGTCATGATGATCACCTTGTGGTAACGGGCCTTGTCGATGTTGAAGTCCTCTCCGATCCCCGTTCCCAATGCGGTGATGATCGTCCGGATTTCCTCGTTGGACAGGGCCTTGTCGAGCCGGGCCTTTTCCACGTTGAGGATCTTTCCCCGAAGGGGAAGGATCGCCTGAAACCGCCGGTCCCGTCCCTGTTTGGCCGTTCCGCCCGCCGAGTCCCCCTCCACCAGGAACAGTTCGCTGATCTCGGCGTTCCGGGATGTGCAGTCGGCCAGCTTGCCCGGCAGGGAGCTCACCTCCAGGGCGTTTTTCCGCCGGGTCAGCTCCCGGGCTTTGCGGGCGGCCTCCCGGGCCCGCGCGGCCGTCACGGCCTTGCCGATGATCCGTTTGGCCACGGAGGGGTTTTCCTCCAGAAAGGTGAAGAAGCGGTCGGCGAAGATGGACTCCGTCACGGTCCGCGCTTCGCTGTTCCCCAATTTGGTCTTGGTCTGTCCCTCAAACTGCGGATCGGAGATCTTGACGCTGATGATCGCCGTCAGTCCTTCGCGGACATCGTCACCGGTCAGGTTGCTGTCATTGTCCTTCAGGAGATTGTTGCGCCGGGCATAGTCGTTGATCACCCGGGTGAGGGCCGACTTGAAGCCCGCCTCGTGGGTGCCTCCCTCATAGGTGTGAATGTTGTTGGCAAAGGAATAGATGTTGCTGGCGTAGGACTCGTTGTACTGGAGGGAGATCTCCACAAAGATGCCGTCCCGTTCTCCCTTGATGTAGATGGGGGGAGCGTGCAACACGTCCCGGTTCCGGTTCAGGTGTTCCACGAAGGAGACGATGCCGCCGTCGTATTTGAATTCCTGGGACTTTCCTTCTCCCCGCTCGTCGGTCAGGGATATGTACACCCCGCGGTTGAGAAAAGCCAATTCCCGGAGGCGGTTTTGAAGCACCTCGTAGTCGAATTCGGTGGTTTCCGTGAAGATTTCCGGATCGGGCTTGAAGGTGACGCGGGTCCCCGTCTCATCGGTGGCGCCCACCACCTGCAGGTCCGTTTCGGGCACCCCCCGCCGGTAACGCTGCCGGTGGATCTTCCCTTCCCGCTTCACCTCCACCTCCAGCCATTCGGAAAGGGCGTTGACGACCGACACGCCCACGCCGTGCAAACCGCCCGAATAAGCGTACCCGTCGCCGCCGAATTTCCCTCCGGCGTGGAGCGTGGTCATCACCACCTCCACCGCCGGCCTTCCCATTTTGGGGTGAATCCCCACCGGGATGCCGGAACCGTTGTCGGTCACGGTCACGCTGTTGTCCGGATGAATGGTCACTTCGATGGTGTCGCACCGGCCGGCCAGGGCTTCGTCGATGCTGTTGTCCACCACTTCCCACACCAGATGGTGAAGGCCTCGGCTGCTGGTGGAGCCGATGTACATCCCCGGCCGCTTCCGAACCGCTTCCAGCCCCTCCAGCACCTGAATCTGGGTTTCGTCATAGTTGGTTCGCTGTACGGTCACCTGCAGTTCACCTACTCTCTGGATTCCTGGTCGCTTCCCGGAAGGCGCCTCGACCGCAACAGGCGGTCGGGGCCTTCACTCGCCCGCTTCATCAGGGTGTGGGACGAAATCGGGGAAGCATAGACCAAGGTGTCGGTCACGATGATCGATTTGACATCCCGGGGGGCGATGACCACGTATCGCCCTTCCCGCCGTGCCCTGTCCACGAAGGGAAAAATGTGCGGGGATGACGCGTCCAGGATGGCGATCACGTCCCGGGTGCGTATCATCTTGTTCCCGCCCAGGTGAACAAACACCCTCTCACCTCAGTTCCGTGAAGGTTCCGCCTTCCACCCGCCAGATCCGGGCCCGCTCCAGGGTCTCTTTCCCGATGCCCTCCAGGCTGGTGGCGGTGACGAAGGTTTGCACCCTGTCCCGGATCGTCTCCAACAGGTGTGTCTTCCGGTGGTCGTCCAGCTCGGAAAGAACATCATCCAACAAAAGGATGGGATAATGGCCGATTTCCCGATGGATCAACTCGATTTCCGCCAATTTGAGGGCCAGCGCCGCCGTTCGCTGCTGNCCCTGGGAGCCGTAAGCGAACAGATCGAACCCGTTGACGATGAGCCGGAGGTCGTCCCGATGGGGGCCGAGCAGGGTGCTTCCCCGCCGGATTTCCTGTTCCCGGATCCGGGGCAGCTCCCGGCGGAGCTGCTGTTTCCACGTCTCCGGAGAGCTTTTTTCGTCGAGGTCGACGGAAGGGGCGTAAAGGACCTTCAGCTCTTCCACTCCCCGGCTGATCGCCCGGTGAATCCGTCCGGCCCGCTCCGAAAGGGAGCGCACGAATTCGAAGCGCTTCTTCCACACCGGAACCGCCGTTTCGATCCACTGTTCGTCCAGCACTTCAAGCAGCGCCGCATCCGCCTGGCGGCGTCCCGACAGTTCCTTCAACAGGCTGTTTCGCTGGGAGACCAGTTGTTTGTAGCGGGTCAGATGATATACGTAAGCGGGGCTGATCTGACCGATCTCCGTATCGATGAACCGGCGCCGGACCTGAGGGCTTCCCTTGACGATGTCCAGATCCTCCGGCGCAAACAAGACGACGNCCAATGTTCCGATGTATTCGCTGAGGCGGCGCTGTTCCACTCCGTTGCGGACGACCTGTTTCCCCCGTTCCGAAAGGCGCACCTCCAGGCGGTGGAGTCGGTCCCCTCTCCGGATGCGCACGGCAAGCCGGGCGGCCGGTTGATTCCAACGNATCAGCTCCCGGTGGGACCGTGCCCGGTGGGATTTTCCCAGCGCCAAAACGTAGAGGGATTCCAGCAAATTGGTCTTTCCCTGGGCGTTGGCCCCGATGAACAGATGAAGGTCCCCCGGGCAGGCGAGGTTCAGCCGCTCGATGTTCCGAAATTGACTCACTTCCAATTCTTCGACGCGCAACCGGCCACCCCTCCCGTCAGGAATGAATCACCCGGATGGGCTCATGTCCGGGGATTTCCACCGTGTCTCCCGGCACGAGCTTGCGGCCTCGGCGCGTCTCCCGCTCCCCGTTGACCTTCACTTCGACGTCGAGCAGGAAGTGCTTTGCCTGTCCCCCGGTGGCGATGATTTCCGCCTTTTTCAGCAGCTGCCCCAGCTGGATGGTGGGCGTGTTGATCGCAATGTTCCGCATGCGGGTCACCCCCCTGTGCTACCGGGTCCGGATCGGCACGATCAGGTGGAGGGAATCGTCGCTGTCCACCGGCCGGATCGAGAAGGGGGTCATCGGTCCGGTCAAAAGGATTCGGATTTCCTCGCTGTCCACCGCCCGAAGCGCTTCGATCATGTAGCGGGCGTTGAAGGAAATGCTCATCGGCTCTCCGCTCACCCGGGCCGAAACCTCTTCCGTGACGCTTCCCACGTCCTGGGCGGCGGAGCTCACTTCGACGCGTCCGTCGTCACTTACTACCCATTTTATCACATTATCCCGGCCGTCCCGACTGATCAGGGAGGCGCGATCCACGGACTCCAGCAATTCCTTGGTCGAAAGGACCAGTTCCGTCCTTCCTCCCCTGGGGATCACCCGGTCGGTGTCCGGATAATTGCCGCTCAAAAGCCGGGTGAAAAACTTCAGGTGCGTCGTCTCGATCAAGAGCTGGTTGTCCGATACGACGATGTCGACCCAGCCGGACCGGTCGGCCAGGATTTTCCCCACCTCCGACAAGCTTTTCCCCGGAACGATCACGTTGGCCAGGGTCAGGCCCTCCGGGGCCTCCACCTCCGCTTCCCGGCGGGACAGGCGGTGGCTGTCGGTGGCGACGAGGCGCAGCCTGCCGCCCTCCAGCTGCCAAAGGACGCCCATCAGGACCCCCCGGGCCTCGGAGGTGGAGACGGCAAACACCGTCTGCCGGATCATCGTCTGCAGAAGATCGGCCGGAAGGCTGAACTTGCGGTCTTCCACAAGCTCCGGCAGCCGGGGATATTCCTCGGGATCCATGGCGTTCAGTTGGAACCGGGCCTGTCCGGAGCAGATCGTGGCCACCCGCCGCTCGTCCACTTCCCATTCCACTTCATCCTCCGGCAGCTTGCGAACCAATTCCCCGATGATGCGTCCGGGGAGAACGGTATTACCTATTCTTTCCAAGTGGACAATTTCCTTATCCTCCTCGCGCAGGGGAACCCGCACCTGGATGGTCAGATCGGCGTTGCTTCCGGTGAAGAAGATGCCTTCCTCCTCTGCCGTCACTTTGATTCCCGTCAGAATGGGAATGGTCGTTCTCGTGGAGACCGCCTTGGACACCTGGGAGACCGCATCCACCAAGGCGGAGCGGGCGATGCGGAACTTCATGGGAAACCCTCCTCATTCCCGTATTTTTTCGAAATGTCGAAAAGATGGAATCCCCGGCCGTATGGGAGGAGAGAGTCATATTTTCGGGGATGGATACATAGATTATTTATTTTTGAGCAGCAGCAGAAGTAATAGGCCCTGTGAATGGTGTGGATAACCGGCCATAAGTCCGCTGGGATAAGGAATTCCGCTGTGGAAAGGGCTGTGCATGGGTTTGTCCGTTTTGTCCACATGTGAAGAAAGGGGACCTACCTCCTGTGACGAATCCGCTTTTTCAGCTCTTCGATCTCGTCCTTCAGCTGGGGATCCTTGGCCAGCAAACTGCTGATCTTCTCATGGGCGTGGATGACGGTGGTGTGATCCCGTCCCCCGAATTGTTCCCCGATCTTCGGCAGGGAGCTGTCGGTCATCTCCCGGCACAGATACATGGCGATCTGCCTGGGAAAGGCGACGTTTTTGGTCCGCTTCTTCGCCTTCAGATCCTCGATGCTCAGGCGGTAGAAGGNGCAGACTTCCTGTTGAATGTCCTGGATGCTGACGGCCCGTTCCCGGTGGTTCGGAACGATGTCCTTCAGGGCCTCCGCGGCCAGTTCCGGAGTGATCGGCTGGTTCATCAGCGCGGAATAGGCGACGACGCGGATCAAGGCCCCTTCCAGTTCCCGGATGTTGGTGTCGATCCGGTCGGCGATGTAGGCCAGCACCTCGCCGGGGATGTCCAGATTGTCGGCGNTCGCTTTCTTGCGAAGGATGGCGAGGCGCGTTTCCAGGTCCGGCGGCTGAATGTCGGTGATCAGTCCCCATTCGAAGCGGGAGCGAAGGCGGTCTTCCAGCGTCGGGATCTCCTTGGGGGGCCGGTCGCTGGAGATGACGATCTGTTTGCTCTCTTCGTGAAGGGTATTAAAGGTATGGAAAAATTCCTCCTGGGTTTGTTCCTTTCCGGCCAAAAACTGAATGTCGTCGATCAACAGGATGTCCAC
>JGI1652J44930_10000477_pt1 | contig 15651 bp, 16 predicted proteins | sample NewIslsDNAsample_FD_44930 | JGI IMG/M metagenome (IMG submission 44930)
AAGCTCAAACACGAAGGCCGGCCGGTTGGGCTCCTCCGAAAGGGTGATCGGGCGGTTCTCTTCCATTGCGAAATCCGGGAAATACTCCAAAATGCGCACTTCGGCGCCCCCGGGCAACCGATAGGGCTCGCGGAATTTCGGCTTGTTGAGATCCACCGTGAAACTGCCGACGGTTTTCCCCGTCTTTTTGTCCCGGACGGACAGAACGAGTCCCTTCAATTTGGTTTGAAAGTCGGATTGGAACAGCTCCACATCCTGATACTTGAGCGGGTGATTCACCCGGATCGTCTGGCGGTGAACCGGCTTCAACTCNCCGGTTTCGGGATCCTTCGCTAGCAGCACCGCCTTTGTCTCGTACTGCTTGACGACCGGCTGACCGCTTCCGGCCGCATCCTTCGGCAATTCCTCCGGATCGTAAAACACGACGGAGGCCGCCTCGTTTTTGACATAATAGGGAGTCTGGGGAACGCGCTTGGTTTCCCCTTCCCGGACGAACACAAACTCGTTCAGGTAAAAACCCGGGACCCTGAGCAAAAGAATCCCGATCAAAAAAATGATCAATCCCACGTGGTTGATGTAGGGCCCCCAGCGGCTGAATCGCCCCTTTTCCGCCAGCAGGGCCGCCCCTTCCCGCCGGACCTGATACCGCTTCCGGGACAGCCTTTCCGCCAGCAGGTCCATCAGGGCGGTTCCTTCCTGCTCCGTCATCTCCTTGCGGGCATGGATCCGCTGCCGCGTGAGAAAGACGGGATCCTTCACCACCCGCTGATTCTTCAAAGCCCGGTACAGGGGGACCACCCGGTCCAGGCTGCAGACCACCAGGGAGACCCCGATCAGGCCGATCAGCAGGCGAAAGGGCCAGGAAGAATACAGATCGGACAAGCCCAGTTTATAATAAATCTCCCCCACCACCCCGTACTGCTGCGGATAATACACGTCGGGACGGGCCGAGGGGATGTACTGCTCCTGGGGAAGAATCGTCCCTAAAATGGAAACCGCCAAGGTGAGCAGAATGAGCACGACCGCCACCTTGACCGAAGAGAAGAAACTCCAGATCTTGTCGAACAGCGCGCGGTTCCGCGTCTGGGAGCGCCGGGCCGCGCCCTCGTAGCGCATGTCCAGCGACTGGGTTTCTTGTCCGTCTTTTTCATCGAGGGGCTTGCCGCAGGACTCGCACAATACCGTTCCGAAGGGATTGGTGTGCCCGCACTCGCATTTTATGTTCTCCACCGCTTCCACCCCCCGCTGCCTGCGGCGCCGTCATGCCCCGGCCCTCTCCCGCCGGGACATTTTGGCAAAAAGGCGCCTTTACGATCCATTATATCGCAGGGGAGGGAAGAGACTAAAAAATCATTTTGAAGATTGTTTGAAAGATGAACGGAGGCGTTTTATCTCCTCCCGGGTGANCTCCCGGTACGTCCCCGGCGAAAGGCCCTTGAGGGTGATAAAGGCCAAACGCGTCCGGATCAAATGGAGGACCGGATGGCCCACCGCCTCGCACATCCGGCGGACGATCCGATTCCGACCTTCGCGGATGACGAGCTCCAGGACGGTGCGCTCCTTTCCCCGCCGAATCCGGCGCACTTGGGCGGGAGCCGTAAGGCCGTCCTCCAGCCGGACCCCCCGCCTCAGCCGCTCCAGCGCCTCTTCGGAGGGATCCCCCTGGACGGTGGCGCGATAGCACTTTTCCACCCCGTACCGGGGATGCATCAGGAGATTGGCCAGCTCCCCGTCATTGGTGACGAGCAGCAGCCCTTCGGTGTCCCTATCCAGCCTGCCCACCGGATACACCCGCTCGGGGATGGCCCGGAAATAATCGGCCACCACCGGTCTCCCCTGGGGATCGGACATGCTGGTGATCACCCCCCGGGGCTTGTAAAAGGCAAAAAGCCGCATCCGCGGCAAACGGATCGGCTTCCCCCGGACTTCGATCCGGTCCCGGAGCGGGTCCACCTTCACGCCCAGCGTGGTGACCGTCTCCCCGTTCACCTTCACCTGCCCCTTGAGGATCAACTCCTCGCTCTTCCGGCGGGAAGCGACTCCCGCCCGGGCGATGACCTTTTGCAGCCGTTCCATCCTCTCACCTCATCCCCATCTTAGCCCATCCGGGCGGGGATGACAAATCAGCCGCCGAAGACCATCGTCACGATTATCCAGGATGCCAGAAAGCCGGCCAAATCGGCCAGGAGTCCCACCTTCACCGCATACAGGGAGCGGCGGATTCCCACCGCGCCGAAATACACCGTCAGCACGTACAGGGTGGTGTCGGTGCTCCCCTGCATCGTCGACACCAGCCTGCCCAGGTATGAATCGGGGCCGTGGGCGCGGAAAACGCTCTCCACAAAGGCCAGGGATCCGGCGCCTGAGATGGGGCGGAGCAGGGCCAGGGGAAATGCTTCTTCGGGGAACCGGATCAAAGAAAGGATCGGCTGAAACAGCTGCAGATAAAACTGCATCGCCCCCGTTTCCCGGAAGATGGAGACGGCCACCATCATCCCCACCAAGTGGGGAATGATCTGGACCGCGGTGGGAAAGCCCTCCTTCGCCCCCTCGACGAAACTCTCATAAACCGGGACCTTGCGAAAATAGGCGGCGTAAAGAGGGATGAAGACAATGATTGCCGGTATCATCAGCTTGGAAATCCAGTTGATCCACTCCAAGGATCTTCACCCCTCCCGAGGGTCCTTCATTCCGCCCGGCCCCGAAAATACCTGGCCCGGAACCAGCGGTCAAGCAGGATGGCCACCAGGGTGGAGCACAGGGTGGCCAGGAGCGTGGTCCCGATAATCTCCGCCGGATCCGCCGATCCGTACTTCATCCTGAGCCCGATGATGGTCGTGGGAATCAAGGTGAAGCCGGAGGTGTTCAGGGCGAGCAGCGTGCACATCGCCGGGGAGGCCGTTTTGGAATCGGGATTCATCTTCTTCAGTTCCTCCATCGCCTTGATGCCCATGGGGGTTGCCGCATTGCCCAGTCCGAACAGATTGGCGCTGATGTTGCTCAGGATATACCCCATGGCCGGGTGATTCGGCGGGACGGACGGAAACAAAAAACGGACCACGGGGCGAAGCATTCGGGCCAGTTTCTCCAGCAGACCGGCATCCTGGGCGATCCGCATCATCCCCATCCAAAAGACGAGCACACTGATCAAACCGATGCAGACCGCCACCGCTTCCTTCGCCCCCGCAAGCGCCGCCCGGGTCACCAGATCCACCCGGCCCTGGGCTGCCGCGGCCACGACGCCGCTCAAGATCATCCACAACCAGATGTGATTGACCAAAAACTCAACCCCCTCTGCCGAAAACATACTGCAACACGGAAGGCCAGAGGCGCCATACCGAAGGCTCTTCCCCGTACCGCGTCAAAAGGGGCACCGTCCCGATCAATTCATCCCCCAGATAGATGCGCACATTACCCNCCCGCTTCCCTTCCTCTCCCACCCGGTCCAGCGGATGCGTCACCACCGGCTCCAGGCGGATCTGCTGCCGTTCGTCTTCACTCAGCGGATAGACGAAATCCGCTGCCGCCGCCGCCTGAAGCAGGCGACCCTCCTCATCCGCCTTGCGGGCGTAATCGAAGGCTTGCCCCTTTTCCACCAACCGAACGGGGGAGAACGTTTGGAATCCGAACTCAAACAAACGCATGGAATCATTCCAGTCGTCCGGCGCGTTCAGAGTGACGCAGATCAGGCGCCGCCCGTCCCGGGTCGCCGAGGAGACCAGTGTCCGCCCCGCCTTTTTGGTGTAACCGGTCTTCACCCCGTCCGCCCACCGGTAAAAGCGGAGCATCTTGTTTTTGTTGTACCATTTGCGGTGCCACTTCTCCCCCGGCCAGGGAACGGTCTTCACTTCCGTCGACACGATTTCCCGAAACACGGGATTTTTCATGGCGTAGGCGGCCAGCCGGGCCAAATCGGCCGCCGTCGAATAATGGTCCGGATGATCCAAGCCGTGGGGATTGGCGAAATGGGTGTCGGACAAGCCCAGATATTCCGCCTTTTCATTCATCATATAGACAAAGCCCTCCACCGATCCGCCCACATGTTCGGCGANCGCCACCGCCGCATCGTTGCCGGACCGGAGCATCAGTCCGTACAACAGATGCTCGAGGGGGATCCGCTCGCCCGCCTGAAGATAAATGGAGGATCCCTCCACCCCCTCCGCCCGCGAAGAGACCGTCACCTTCTCGGACAGATTTCCGTGTTCGATGGCCACAATCGCGGTCATGATCTTGGTCACGCTGGCAATGGACATGCGGCGGCGGGCATCCTTCTCATACAACAACCGCCCCGAGTCGGCGTCCAACAGGGCCGCCGACCGGGCGCTCACCTCCGGGCCGGGAGGGGCGGCCGCCGACGCCGCAGGGACCGCCGATGTCATAACCAGGATCAGGACGATCATCCAGCGAATCGATGTGAGACGCATTCCATCCTCCACCCCAGCCTGTACTTTGTACATGTATATGCCGGGCCAGTCCGGTTATGAAAAACAAAAAAACCGTCCACCGACGGGACGGATCAGCCGAAAAGCAAAAACGGACCGATGTTCCTCCGCCGTGGGGGAATCGGTCCTCCCCTTGGATCCGTACGTGCAAAGCCTCAAATGTCCATGCGCGGCTCTTCCGAACGCTTCCGTCCGCGGACGGCCCCCTGCAGCCGCTCCATCAATCCCGGGGCAAAATCGATCAAACGGTCGAGGAGGTGGGTCTGTCCGTCCAGGTTGAGCAGGCGGATTCCCTTTTCACCCACCACGAGGAAAGCCACCGGCGTGATTGAAACCCCTCCCCCGCTTCCCCCGCCGAAGGGAAACTCGGTCCCCTTCTCCCTGCCATGCTTCTCTTCATCCGTCTGTCCCTTCCGCCTGTCCGGACCGTCCAGCGTAAAATCGGTCCCCCCGGCGGCAAAACCGAAGCCGACGCGGGAGATGGGAATGATGATGCTGCCGTCCGGGGTTTCCACCGGATCCCCGACGATCGTATTTACGTCCACCATCTCTTTCAGATTTTCCATCGCCGTGGTCATCAGGCCCTGAAGGGGGTGTTCCGCCATGTCCCCTCACTCCCTTTGCGCATATTTAAATACAGGCGAGTGACGGCAAGTATAAGATGCCCCAAGCGAAACCGGACTATGCANAGCAGATGGGATTGAAGGCGTCTTTCCCCGAAGGACGGGCGAACATCCAGAGCGGGGGGACGCGCCCACCGCACATGCCTTCCCACCGCTTGGACGAGCGCCGTCTTGATCGCCCAGGCCATTCCCGTGAGCACTCCCGTTTCGGCGGCGTCACCCGTTCCGATGGTGGTGGCCCATTCCAGCCGCTCGCAGGTGACATGTCTCAAAAAAAGGCGAATCGTGTCGTTGAGATCGCGCACGCGCCTCTTGAGGGATTGAAAACGCCTTTGATACCGACCCACCGTCTCCAAAGTGATCCTCNGCCTCTTGCCCGTGAGGGTTTTCCCTTTTCCGGTTTGCAACTTTTGGCGGACGGCNAGGCCCTCATCCTCCCTCTTTATCAGGGGAACGGAATAGTGAAAGCGAACCAGTCCCCCGATCCAGCGAACGGTCACTCCCAGCTCATCGTCGTCCCCTTCCCTGCGGTACTGAAACCGGATCGACAATGTGGTAAAGGGGATGAGGAGCAACAGGAAAAGCAGTGTGAAAAAAATCCACCCGAGCACCTGCATGCCCAACACCTTCCGATTCAGAAATATTTTGGGCAAAGGCGGGCCGGATCATGCAACAAAAAAAGCCGCCTTTCCCACAGTTCCGGAAAGGCGGCTTTTTTAGGCTCACTTCCCGCCTTCGGCAAAGGCGGCCGCTTTCTCCGACTCGTCCCTTTCCTTCGGCTCCACGCCCAACCGAAGATAGAGATCCCTCCGTTTTTCCTCCCATTCCATCCAGTCAAACAAGGTGTCGGGCACCGGCAGTTCCTCGATGCGTTTTAAACCAAAATACTCCAGAAATTCCTTCGTCGTTCCGTACAGAATGGGGCGCCCCACCCCATCCGCCCGTCCCACCTCCTTCACCAATCCCTTCCGCTGCAGGGACTGGATCGTCTTGTCGCATTTCACTCCGCGGATCTCCTCGATTTCCGCCCGGGTGATCGGCTGGCGGTAAGCGATGATGGCCAANGTCTCCAGCGCCGCCCGGCTCAGTTGGGACCGGTTGGGGGTGCGGGCCATTCGCTCGAAATAGGGGGCAAACTCCGGCAAGGTGGTCAGCTGAAACACCTGGGCCACTTCCACGATCTGCAGCCCCCTCCCCTCTTTCTTCCAATCCTCCTGCATCCTCCGNACCGTGTCCAGCACCGTGTGAACATCCACNTCGAGAATTTCCGCCAGTTCCCGCGGATGAAGCCCTTCATCCCCCGCGGCGAACAGGAGGCCTTCGATCACCGCCCGCATCTCGCGTTCGTTCAATGAAGCCCTTCCCCCTTCTCTCCGACGGCTATGATGATGATCTCACCGAACAACTGCTCNTGGCGACAGACCACCCGTTTCATCTTCATCAGTTCCAACAGGGCGAGAAAGGTGGTGACGATCTGCTCCCGGGTGGCCCGTTGGTGGAGAAGGCGGGAAAAGCGGACCGTCCCGCCGTTTTCCGAAAGAAGCCGGAGCAATTCCTCCATGCGGTCCCCGACGGAAATCTCCTCCCGGACGATGCGGGTGACAGGCGGCTGTTTCCTGCGGCTTGACAACACCTCGACAAAGGCCTGGAACAGGTCGTCGGGAGTCAGGTTTCCGACGGGGTTTTCTTCCGGAGCGTAGGCGGAAAGATCGGCCGGCGGCCTCGTGTACACCCGGCTTCGCCGGGATTCGAATTCCCGCAGAACTTCGGCCAANTGCTTGTATTTCTTGTACTCCAAGAGCCGTTCGACCAGCTCTTCCCGGGGATCCGCCTCCTCCTCGCCATCCGGCCTCGCCGCCTCTTCCGGGTCGGTGCGGGGAAGAAGCATCCGGCTCTTGATCGCGAGCAGGGTGGCCGCCATCACCAAAAACTCGCTCGCGATCTCCAGTTCCCATTCCCGCATGGCCGACAGATACGCCATGTACTGGTCCGTGATGCGGGCGATGGGAACCTCGCAGACATCCAGCTCCGACTGCTCGATGAGATGGAGAAGGAGATCCAGCGGTCCCTCAAAGCCCTCCAGCTTGATCGTGACATCCATTCCCTTATCCCTTCAGCTCCCGCAACAGATTGGCCATCTCGATGGCGGTGACGGCTGCCTCCCATCCCTTGTTTCCCGATTTGGTCCCGGCCCGCTCGATCGCCTGTTCGATGGTATCCACGGTGATCACTCCGAAGATGACCGGCACGCCGTTTTTGAGGGCGGCGCTGGACACCCCCTTGGCCACTTCACCGGCCACGTAGTCNAAATGGGCCGTCGCCCCCCGAATCACCGCCCCCAGGGCAATCACCGCGTCGTAGCGGCCGGACGCGGCCATCCGGTCGGCCACGAGAGGAATTTCAAAGGCTCCCGGAACCCACGCGATCTCCACCGCGTCTTCGGAAACCCCGTGGCGATTGAGGGCATCCTGCGCCCCCGACAGCAACTTGCCGGTGATGAATTCGTTAAATCGGCTGACGACGATGCCAAAGCGGAGCCCCTGACCGATCAATTTCCCTTCATATACCTTCGCCACCGAAAATCCCCTTTCCTGTCAAAGGTTGAGCATGTGTCCCAACTTGGTCTTCTTTGTCCGCAGATAATGGAAATTGTCCTCATTGGGCGGCATCTGGATCGGCAACACTTCGACGATCTCCAGGCCGTACCCCTTCAAGCCGGCGATTTTGCGGGGGTTGTTGGTCAANAGGCGCATTTTGCGCACCCCCAAATCCCTCAGAATTTGCGCCCCGATTCCGTAATCCCGGAGATCCGGGCGGAAGCCCAGTTTCAAATTGGCTTCGACGGTATCCAAGCCTTTCTCTTGCAGCTCGTACGCCTTCAGCTTGTTGAGGAGGCCGATCCCTCTGCCCTCCTGCCGCATGTAGAGGAGAACCCCCGNCCCCTCCCGGCTGATCTGGGACAGGGCCGCGTGCAGCTGCGGCCCGCAATCGCAGCGATGGGAACCGAACACATCGCCGGTCAAACATTCCGAGTGAACCCGGACCATCACCGGTTTTTCCGGATCGATCTCCCCCTTGACCAGGGCGATGTGCTCCTTGTCGTCCACATCGTTGGCGTAACCGATCGCCGTAAAATCGCCGAAATCCGTCGGAAGATGGACCGACGCAACCCGTCGGACCAATTTTTCCTTCCGGTTCCGATAGCGGATCAGATCCTGGATGGTAATAATCTTCAGGTCATGCTTCTTGGCGATCTCCATCAGTTGGGGAACCCGGGCCATCGTTCCGTCTTCCTGGATGATCTCGCAAATGACCGCCGCCGGATAAGCCCCGCACATCCGGGCCAGATCGACGGCCGCCTCGGTGTGCCCCGCCCTCCTCAGGACGCCGCCTTTCTTGGCGATCAGCGGGAAAATGTGTCCCGGTCGGCGGAAATCCTGCGGACGGGCCTTGGGATCGATCAGGGCGCGAACCGTCTGCGACCTCTCGTGGGCGGAGATCCCCGTGGTCGTGCTGATGTGGTCCACGGAGACGGTGAAGGCAGTTCCGTGGTAGTCGGTGTTGTGGTGAACCATCGGCGGGAGATCCAGCTCCCGGGCGCGCTCCTCGGTGATCGGCACGCAGACGAGCCCCCGGCCGTGGGTGATCATGAAATTGATCACCTCGGGGGTGGCCTTCTCCGCCAGGGCCACCAGATCCCCTTCGTTTTCCCGGTCCTCGTCGTCAACCACGATGACCATGTTTCCCTGCATCAGTTCGTAAATCGCTTCTTCGATGGTATGAAAACCGCTCATTCTTTACCGCCTCCCGTCACTGGAATGCGCCTGAACGAATCCCTCCTGCGCCAGCTTTTGCAGCGTCAGACCGCTTTCCGTTTGGCCCAGCAGCTTGGCGACATATTTGGCGATCATGTCGCATTCGATGTTGACCCGATCCCCCACCTGCGCCGACCTCAATTGGGTAACCTCCAGCGTGTGGGGAATCACGGAGACGGTGAAGTGCCGCGCCCCCACTTCCACCAGGGTCAGGCTGATTCCGTTCACCGCGACGGACCCCTTCTCCACCATCCACCGCGTCAGCCGCTCGGGCACGCCGATCCGAAACAGGACGGCATTTTCATGGGGGACGCGCGCCTCGATGACGCCGGTTCCATCCACGTGCCCCTGGACAAAGTGGCCGCCGAACCGATCGCCGGCAGCCAGGGCCCGTTCCAGATTGACCGGGGATCCGATTCCCAGTTCCCCCAGATTGGTCCGGCTCATCGTCTCCGGCATCACGTCGGCGGAAAAGGATTCGCCGCCGAAACGGGTCACCGTGAGGCACACCCCGTTGACGGCGATGCTGTCGCCGGTCCGAACGCCTTCCAACACCCGGCGGCAGGCGATCTCCAATTCCATCGCCATGCCCCGGCGGTTCATGCGCCGGATGCGCCCCACTTCCTCTACGATTCCTGTGAACATGCTTCCGACCCCCGATCCTCCGGATACACCGGGTACCCGGTGATGCATACATCCTCCCCGAATCGCTCCACCGACACATCCCGCAGGGCAATCGCGTCGGCCATTTTGCCGACGCCGACCCCCCCGACGGCGGAGGGGGCGTCGCGTCCTCCCGCCCATTTGGGAGCGACGAAGGCCACCGCCTTTTGCACCCACCGGCCCTCGAGAAGAGCGGCGTTCAATTCGCCGCCCCCCTCCGCCAGGACGGAGAGGATTCCGCGTTTGCCCAGAACATCGAACACCGCGCCGAGATCCACCCGCGGACCTTCGCCCGCGACAATCACTTCCACCCCGCGCTCCCGAAGGCGCTTTTCCTTATCCCGATCCCGCCGCTCGGTGCAGAAAACCCAGGTGGGGGCTTCCGACACGTCGGTCACCGGCGTGTCCAGCGGGATGCGCAGGCGGCTGTCCAGCACCACCCGGAGCGGGTTTCTCCCCCCTTCGGGCAACCGGACCGTCAGGCGCGGCCGGTCCGCCAGGACCGTTCCGATCGCCACCAGGACCGCGTCATGCTCCCTCCGCAGGCGGTGAACATGGCGGCGGGCTTCCTCGCCGGTCACCCACCGGCTGTCTCCGGTCCGCGTGGCGATCTTTCCGTCCAGCGTGGCGGCGGTCTTCAGGGTCACAAAGGGACGGCCGTGAAGGCGGTGATGCACGTAGGCCTCATTCAACCTTCTGGCTTCGTCCTCCAAAACCCCGGTGACCACCTCGATCCCCGCTTGGCGGAGGCGCTCAATCCCCCGGCCCGAAACAAAGGGTTCGGGATCTTCCATTGCCACCACCACGCGGCGGATGCCCTCGCCGATGATCCGCTCGGTGCAGGGAGGGGTGCGGCCGTAATGGTTGCAGGGCTCCAGCGTGACATACAGGGTGGCTCCCTTCGCTTCCGGCCCGGCCATGTTCAAGGCGTGCACCTCGGCATGCGGCGTGCCCGCCCGGAGATGGGCGCCGAAGCCGAGGAGGTTTCCCTCCTTCACGACAACCGCCCCCACCATCGGATTGGGGGACGTTTGGCCCCGGCCCGTCTCGGCCAACCGCAGGGCGAATCGCATCCACTGTTCGTGCAAATTTATCGCATCTCCTTTGAGCGAAAGTTTCGGCCGCAGGCCGCCCAAATAAAGAAAGGCCCGCTTCGGGGCCAAAAAGAAAGTTTGTGAAAGGAGTAACATATACGGATCCGTTCAAAACATGCGAAAGAAGCCCTTGCCCGCCTCGAAGTGGAAAAAGGCGGAAAAGGGTAGACCCGTCCCTTTCATCCTTCTCCCATCCAGACTGTCACTGTCGGCCCCGGAGTCTCACCGGATCCACCGCAAGCGCGGGTCACGGGCTGAGGCGGCTTTGCCGCCAACACCGCCGGTCGGGAATTCCACCCTGCCCCGAAGGATTTTCACAAGGGAACCGATTCGGTTTTCTTTATTGAGTATACCGCAACGGGCGGGCAAAGTCCATGCCTTCGCCGATCAGCGGAAGGACGCCGCCGGATCGCCGATCCGTTCCGGCTGACCCTCTTCCTCCTTCCAGGGAAGGCCGACCCGCATGCAGAGGTAGCACAGGGCCGTGAAGTAGGCGCATACGAAGGTCGCATGCAACAGAGCGAGAATCAGTTGAACGTTGGTGAACACGACCGCCGCACCGCTTAGGGCCTGAAGGATCAAAAGCCAAAGCGCGGCCCATCCGGCCTTGTACAAATCGCGGTACCGCCCGGGATGCTCCCGGTACAGCCGGATGATCGCCCACAGGAGCCAAGCGGTGAAAATCAGGCACAACCCNGAGGCGTAGCGATGCAACAACTGGATGCCCGCCTGGGTGAAGAAATCGGGGAGAAAATGTTCACCGCAGAGGGGCCAGGAATTTCCGCACCCCATCATGGCGCCCGTATGCCGCACGTAAGCCCCGGTGTAGACCACGAGATAGNTGTAGACGGCGAGCCCCCAGATCGCGCAACTCAGCCGCCGGGAGACCGGAACGGTCCGCAACCTTAGATCCTCCGTCCGCCCCGCCTGGGAAATGTAGACGGCGAGCAGCGCCACGCTGGCGAAGGACAACAGAGAGAATCCGAAATGAAGGGCCATCACCGCATCGGACTGGCCCCAGACGACGGCCGCCGCCCCGAGCAGCCCCTGAAACACGATGAAAAAGACGCCGCTTACGGCCAAAAAACGGACGATCCCGTCTTTTCGAAAACGGCGCCACGCCCAGACGGCGAGGATCACCACCATCAATCCGACCAGGGCGGAAACGATCCGGTGACTGTATTCGATCACCGTCTCGACCGTGGCGTAGGTGGGAAAGATCTCCCCGTTGCAGAAGGGCCACGTGTTTCCGCAGCCGTCTTCGGAGCCTGTCTTGGTGACCAGAGCGCCCATGAGCACGATCAGGTAAAGACCTGCGGCGGTCGCGAGAGAAAAGGGCCGAAGCCACCGCATGTCACGAACCCCCTTTGCCAGTCCTTCCATCATCTTACCACAGAAGTTTCCTCATCAGGCGGCAATGGGTCGCTTCGACACAAAGTGGACAAAAACGGCCCTTCGGCCGGTGATCTTTTGCGCTGACAAAGCTGTTTTCACCTCACCTCCAGGGCGGGGCCGCCGCTCACCGGATTCCCCCGCATACGACCGGGAATGCGATCCTTGCCGACGAGATCTTCCAGGGTCTCCCGCTCCACCACGAGATCCGCTTCCCCGTTCCGCACGAAAACCACCGCCGGACGACGGTTCCGGTTGTAATTGTTGGCCATGGAGTAGGTGTAGGCGCCGGTGCAGCTGACGGCCAGGATGTCTCCCGTCCGCACCGGGGGGAGCTTCAGATCCCATATCAACACATCTCCCGATTCGCAGCATTTCCCGGCGATGGTGACGGTTTCCGTCGGATCCTCCAGGGCCCGGTTGGCGAGCATCGCTTCGTACTGGGCTTGATACAGGGCGGGACGGAGATTGTCGGTCATTCCGCCGTCCACGGACACATATTTGCGGATGCCCGGCACATCCTTCACCGTTCCCACCGTGTACAAAGTGGTTCCGGCTTCCCCCACGATGCTGCGGCCCGGCTCCACCCAGATCTCGGGCAAGGGCAAGCCGTCGAAGCTTTTCCGGACGGCGTCGGCGATCCCTCCACGAACGCTTCCGGAGGAATGGGCCGGTCCTTCTCGACGTAGCGGATGCCGAATCCACCGCCCACGTTGAAAATGCGCGGCAGATAGCCGAAGCGCTCCCGCGCCTCCTTCGCCAAAGCCGCCACCTTTCCGACGGCCAACCTGTAGCCGCCGGTTCCAAAGATCTGCGAACCGATGTGACAGTGAAAGCCCTCCAGAACCAGATGGCGGGCTTGGAGCGCCTCCTTCACCGCCCGGACCGCCTGGCCTCCCGACAGGCCAAACCCGAATCGCGAATCTTCCTGGCCGGTCTGGATGTATTGATGGGTGCTCACCTCCACCCCCGGCGTCACCCGGAGCAGAATTCGCGGGCGCTTCCCCTTTTCCCCGGCCAGACGGTCCAGCATCTCCAGTTCGGTGAAATTGTCCACGATAAACAAACCGATGCCCGCATCCAGGGCCATTTCCAGCTCGAAGGGGGTTTTGTTGTTGCCGTGAAAATGGATCGATTCCGGGGGAAAACCGGCCCGGAGCGCCGTGTAAAGCTCGCCGTCGGAAACCACGTCCAGGTGCAGCCCTTCCTCCTCCACCACCCGGCACATCGCCATCGTGCAAAAGGCCTTGCTGGCGTATGCGACCTGAAAGGGCAACCCCGTCTTTCGAAAGGCGGCCACGTAACGGCGCATTTGCTCCCGAATCAGCTCTTCATCCATCACGTACAGGGGGGTTCCGAAACGGCGCGCGAGCTCCACCGCATCGCATCCCCCGATTTCCAGGTGTCCCCTTTCGTTGATCCTTCCGGTACCGTGCAGTCGCATGCCTCGTCTCTCCCTCTCCCGACAGGACAAAGGCCGTCCGCTTGGCCGGACGGCGATGCCTCCCTTGACTTTCTCAACATTATACTTCATTTTGAAATGCTTCGTCCAAAAAACTTTTGCCAAGCGCTTGCCCGCGTGCACGGCCGCCCGCTTTCACGCTCGGCTTCTTCGCTCTTCACCTCCGAAAACCGATCATCCCCCTCAAATCAGCCGGTCAAAACTCAAAAGGGAACGGGCCAACGCTTCCACTCCCAGCGCGATGTCCCCATAATCCGTCCACTCTTCCGGACAATGGCTTCTCCCGTCCCTGCTGGGGACAAAAATCATTCCGATCGGCGCGATTTTGGCCAGCTGATTGGCATCATGGCCCGCCCCGCTGGGCAGAAAAACCGTTTTCGCCGTGGCCGCGCATGCTTCGGCGATCACGCGCTGCACCCTTTCATCCACGCGGATCGCCTCGGATTTGGACAAACAGTCGATGCGGATGTTCAAGGTTTGCGACTCGCCGATTTCAGACGCCCGCTTGCGGAACCGCAGCATGATTTGCTCCAACAGTTCCGTGTCCAGGGAGCGCACCTCCAGCTCAAACACCACCCTGCCCGGAATCACGTTGGCTGCGTTCGGCTCCACGTGCAACTTGCCCACGGTTCCGACGACCGGTTCGGCAAACGGTTCGCGGCAGAGGGACTCCAACTCCAGAACCAGCCGCGACGCGCCCGTCAGCGCGTCGGACCGCAACGCCATCGGCGTGGTGCCGGCGTGGTTTTCTTTTCCTTCCACAACCACGCGATAACGATGGATGCCCACAATCCCCGTCACCACGCCCAGTTTGTTGTCGGTTTGTTCCAGCACCGGTCCCTGTTCGATATGCAGCTCCAGGTACAGGGCCACATCCCCCTTTTTTCGAGACCGCTCCCCGATCCGCTCCGGGTCGCCGCCCGCCCTTTTGATCGCTTCCCGCAGCGTGAGACCGGTCATGTCCCGCCGGTTTAGCATCTCCTCCGTCAGATTGTTCACCATGCCTCTGCTGCCGATGGTGGAAATGCCGAACTCACTCGGTTCTTCCGCGGTGAAATCGACGACCTCCAGCGAATGGCGCAGCACGGTGCCCGTTTCCTTCAGCCTCCGGGCAATCTCCAGCCCGGCCAGGACGCCGACGATGCCGTCGAATCGGCCACCGCCGGTGACGGTATCCGTATGGGAACCGATCATGATCGGCGGCAAATGGGGCTCGCTGCCTTTGATCCTGCCGATCAGGTTGGAAGCGGCGTCGATCTCCACCTCCATGCCGCACGCGAGCATCTGCCGCCGCAGCCAGTTTCTCCCCTGTTCATACCACGGAGTGAATGGCCGCCTTGTCCAACCCGGTGGGCGTCAAAAAAGTACGTCCGGCGTTGCGCTTGATTTATCACCCCGCTTCTGCGGGGGTTGATTTTCTTACCTTGATGATGGATGAAGAGGAGGGCATCCCCATTCGCCGAATTGAAAAATAAGTTTGCTCTTATGAATTGGGGGGATGCCGCGTGCATGTTCAATTGGATCATGTTGGTTGTTCTCGCCGTCCATGATTTGGAGCGGACGGCGCAAAGGTTAGGTGATTGGTTTTGCTTGCGTTTTTCTTCTTATGGTAGGCCTTTTCCCGGCGCAATTCATTGTTTGGCGCACACCGATTTTGGATTTTTGGAATTGAGCACGGTGGAGGATTATCGGCAGATAACAAAAACCGATTTGGGAAGGATGCTCGCTGATTTTTTGTAAAAGAACGAAGGGGTTTTCAGTGCGGCGTTGGAAACACGGGATATTTGGAAAGTGGCGGAGAATTGTCGAAAGGAAGGCGCTTCCGTTTCCACCCCCAAAAGATCGGAAACGGTCTTGAATTTTCGGCGAACCGAGGGAAGTCCCGTCCAAATATCCGATTCTTCATCAGTTGGGGCTGGTGAGCAGGAACGGCATACAGATCGCGAAGAAGTGCAAAAGTATTTTGGATTGAAATTGACACCCGTGGAAACCATTCCCTTGCCGTTGCCTCCCTGTTTCAGGCAGTGGCCGGTTTGCGCCGATCGGAGGGATGGTTGCCGCAGCCCTAGGGGCTGTGGCCTTTTGTGCCGTCCCCCCGGTACTGACCCTGTTCCAGGAGGCGGTTCCGGCCCATGTTCAGGGGAGAATCTCCTTGAGAAG
>JGI1652J44930_10000478_pt1 | contig 15644 bp, 17 predicted proteins | sample NewIslsDNAsample_FD_44930 | JGI IMG/M metagenome (IMG submission 44930)
GACGATCTGAAGGTGGACGATGAGGATGCCCACCTCGCCGATCCGGAGGAGGCGATCCGCTTCTGGGAGGAGACCCGCGTCGATGCCTTGGCCATCGCGGTGGGAACCGCCCACGGCATGTACAAGGGCGAACCGAAGATCCGCTTTGACATCATCGAAAAGGTGAGCAAAAATATTGAAGCACCGATCGTTCTTCACGGCGGTTCCGGTGTGCCGGATGAATCGATCCGCCGATCGATTTCCCTCGGGGTGGGTAAAATCAATGTGAATACGGAAAATCAGGTGGCCTTCACCCAAAAGGTCCGTGCCCTTCTGGAGGAAAAGCCGGATCTGATCGACCCCCGGAAATATCTGGGCCCCGCCCGGGAAGCGATCAAAGAGGTGGTCAAGGAGAAAATGCGCCTTTTCGGCAGTTCCGGAAAGGCTTGAGGTGCGCCGCGTGAAAAGGCCTTGGCCCGCCTTTTCGCGCGAAGGCGCAGGAAGTGAATCCATTTCGCCGAACTTGCACAAGGAGGAGTCGCCGTGAAACTCTTCATCGATTCCGCAGATGTAAACGAAATCCGCGAAGCGCAATCCCTGGGGATCCTGTCGGGCGTCACCACCAACCCGACCCTGGTGGCCAAGACGGGCCGATCCTTCGTCGAGCTGCTCAAGGAGATTCTGGAGATCACCGAAGGGCCCGTCAGCGCCGAGGTGCTCTCCACGGACGCCGACGGCATGGTGAAGGAGGCGGAACCCCTGGCCGCCCTGTCCGACCGGGTGACCATCAAGATTCCGATGACCTGGGAGGGGCTGAAGGCGGTTCATCGCCTGTCCCAGAAAGGCATTCCCACCAACGTCACCCTGGTGTTTTCCCCCAACCAGGCGCTGATGGCGGCCCGGGCGGGGGCGACCTTCGTCAGTCCCTTCGTCGGCCGGCTGGATGACATCAGCCACGACGGAACCCAGCTGATCCAACAAGTGGCCCACATCTTCTCCCTTCACGGCATCGACACGCAGATCATCGCCGCCAGCATCCGGCATCCCGTTCACGTCATCCAGGCGGCGGAAAGCGGCGCCCACATCGCCACGGTTCCCTTCAAGGTGATCAAGCAAATGGTGAACCATCCGCTGACCGACAAGGGCGTGGAACGGTTTTTGGCCGACTGGGAAAAAGCCCAGCGCGAAGCGGCCCGGGTTTGACGCCGGCAATAGGGATTGAGCGAAAGGAAGGGCGTTTTAATGGAAATCTTGAAGATCAAGGGTGGTCGTCCCTTGATCGGATCCATCCCGATCAGCGGAGCCAAAAACAGCGCTCTCGCCCTTCTTCCGGCCACACTGCTCGCCGAGACCCCTTGCACCATCGAGAATGTGCCGGACATCCGCGATGTGAAGATTTTCGTAAATCTCCTTCGGCAAATGGGCGCCGAAGTCGCGGCGGAGGGTTCGACCCTCCGCGTGGATGCGACCCGGGTGACCAACCGTCCGATGACCGACAGCGGAGTGCGGAGCCTGCGCGCCTCCTGTTACCTCATGGGGGCCCTGCTCGGCCGCTTCGGGGAAGCCGTTGTCGGTCTTCCGGGCGGCTGCCACCTCGGACCCCGGCCGATCGACCAGCACATCAAGGGCTTTGAAGCCCTGGGAGCGACCGTGTCCCAGCGGGACGGGGCGATCCATCTGAAAGCGCCCAGGCTGAAGGGGGCCCGCATCTATTTGGACGTGGTCAGTGTCGGCGCCACGATCAACATCATGTTGGCGGCGGTCTTCGCCGAAGGTTTGACCGTGATCGAAAACGCGGCGAAGGAGCCGGAAATCGTCGATGTGGCCACCTTCTTGAATGGAATGGGCGCCCGGATCAAAGGGGCGGGCACCGATGTGATCCGCATCCGCGGCACATCCCGTCTGGGCGGATGCCGCCATGCGATCATTCCCGACCGCATCGAGGCGGGAACCTACATGATCGCCGCCGCCGCGACGGGAGGAGAGGTGCGCCTGGATCAGGTGATTCCCCTCCATCTGGAACCGATCTCCGCCAAGCTGCGGGAGATGGGGGTTCCCGTGACGGAAGGGGACGAATCGGTCACGGTCAAAGGGACGAAAAACCTTCTCCCCGCGGACATCAAAACCCAGCCGTATCCGGGGTTCCCCACGGACCTTCAGCCCCCCTTCACCGTCCTCCTGACCCAGGCGGCGGGCACCAGCCTGGTGATTGAAAACGTCTTTGAAGGACGGCTGAGGCACACCCTGGAGTTGAACCGAATGGGCGCCCGGATCCGCACCGACGGTCGGATGGCGCTGATCGAGGGAGGCACGCCCCTGAACGGAATTCAGGTGAGGGCGGTGGACCTCCGGGCGGGGGCCGCCCTGGTGGTGGCCGGGCTGGTTGCGGAAGGAGAGACCGTCATCACCGACATCCATCACATCGACCGCGGATACGAGCAGATCGACGGGAAGCTGAGGCGGCTCGGCGCCGACGTGTGGCGGGAATAATCCCTCTTTTCATCCCTCCGCTTCTGTTTAATCCGCCATTCTTTACTCGCCACTTCCCCCGAATTGTTGTAACATATTAAAAGAATGTGCCGTGCTATATTGCGCTCATATCATCATTGATCCTTGTTTGTCCGAGAATTCGCAGATTCTTTGCGGCTTTCGGATAAGCTGAAGAGCGGAGGGATGACACAATGGACCGGAGTCTGACCATGGAATTGGTGCGGGTGACGGAAGCCGCCGCCGTGTCTTCCGCCCGATGGATGGGTTTCGGAAAGAAGGACGAGGCGGATCAGGCGGCCACCACCGCAATGCGAAAGGTGTTCGACACCATTCCCATGAAGGGAACCGTGGTGATCGGCGAAGGGGAGATGGATGAAGCGCCCATGCTGTACATCGGCGAACAGCTGGGCTCGGGGGTCCCGCCCGAGGTGGATGTGGCCGTCGATCCCCTGGAGGGGACCAACATTGTGGCGAAGGGGCTGTGGAACGCCCTTTCCGTCGTGGCGGTCGCCGACCGGGGCAATCTGTTGCACGCCCCCGACATGTACATGGAGAAGCTGGCCGTGGGTCCCGGCGCGGCGGGACAGGTGGATCTCAACGCGCCGGTGGAGGACAATCTGAAGTCCGTGGCCCGGGCATTGGGGAAGGATATGGATGATTTGGTGGTGGTGATCCTCGACCGCCCGCGCCATGCCGAACTGATCGAGGAAGTGAGGCGATGCGGCGCCCGGATCAAACTGATTCCCGACGGCGACGTGGCTGCGGCCGTCAACACCGGCTTCCCCGACACGGGCGTGGATGTCCTGTACGGGATCGGCGGAGCACCCGAAGGCGTGTTGGCGGCGGTGGCCCTGAAATGTCTGGGTGGTGAAATTCAGGGCCGGTTGGTTCCCGAAAACGAGGAGCAGTGGTCCCGCTGCCGCGAGATGGGAATCGATGATCCAAAGAGGGTGCTGTTCATGGACGACCTCGTCAAGGGGGATGACGCCATCTTCGCCGCCACCGGAGTGACCGACGGAGAACTTCTCCGGGGGGTCCGCTACCGGGGGGATCTGGCCACCACCCACTCCCTGGTGATGAGGGCCAAGACGGGAACCGTCCGCTTCATTGAGGGAACTCACCGGCTGAAGAAAAAACCGAACCTGGTTTTGGAATGACGGCAAGAATAAGCCTTTGCACATCAGGATATGATGGATGTGAACTGATTCTGCAAGAATAGCGTGGTGAGTCAGCGATGGAGATCACGCTCAGCGATCTGGAAAACCGCCGTTTAACCGATTTGTACAAGTTGGCGAAGGAATACCAGATTCCNTATTACAGCCAAATGAAAAAGAAGGAATTGATTTTCGCAATTCTGAAGGCCCAGGCAGAACGGGACGGTCTCCTCTTCATGGAGGGAGTCCTGGACATTCTGCCCGAGGGCTACGGCTTTTTGCGGCCGATCAACTATCTTCCCTCCTCGGAGGACATCTACATCTCGGCTTCGCAGATCCGCCGGTTTGACCTGCGCCCCGGCGACCTGGTGTCCGGGAAGGTGCGCCCTCCGAAGGAGAATGAACGCTACTTCGGCCTGCTCCACGTCGAGGCGGTCAACGGGGAAGACCCCAATCTGGCTGCCGAACGGCTTCACTTTCCCGCCCTCACTCCCTTGTATCCCCAAAAGAAACTGACCCTGGAAACCACTCCGGACCGGCTCTCCACCCGCATCATGGATCTGATCGCCCCCGTCGGGCTGGGGCAGCGAGGCCTGATCGTCGCCCAGCCGAAGGCGGGAAAAACCATGCTGCTGAAGGAGATCGCCAACAGCATCGCCGAAAATTACCCCGAGATCGAGCTGTTTGTCCTCCTGATCGATGAGCGTCCGGAAGAAGTGACAGACATGCAGCGCTCGGTCAAGGCGGAAGTGGTCAGTTCCACCTTTGACGAGCTGCCGGAAAACCACATCAAGGTGGCGGAGCTGGTGTTGGAGAGGGCCCAGCGGTTGGTGGAGCACAAGCGGGACGTGGTGATCCTCCTGGACAGCATCACCCGGCTGGCCCGGGCCTACAACTTGGTCATGCCTCCGAGCGGCCGGACCCTTTCCGGCGGCATCGATCCCACCGCCTTCCACCGTCCGAAGCGCTTCTTCGGTGCGGCCCGGAACATCGAAGAGGGAGGCAGCCTCACCATCTTAGCCACGGCGCTGGTGGACACGGGTTCCCGGATGGACGACGTGATCTACGAGGAATTCAAGGGCACCGGGAACCTGGAGGTGCATCTGGACCGGCGGTTGGCCGAGCGAAGGATCTTCCCGGCCATCGACATCCGCCGTTCGGGAACGCGCCGGGAGGAGTTGCTCCTGTCCAAGGAGGAATTGGAGAAGCTGTGGATGCTTCGCCGTTCGATGTCGGATTCACCGGAATACACGGAGGCATTTATCAACAAACTGGCCAGCACCAAATCCAACGCGGAGTTTCTCGCCACCCTCGAAGCCCGTCCCCGGCGCTCCAGCACGGCTTCCTGATCATTCCGGAATTTGGGGCATAAAACGCCATCCCCCGCATAGAAATGGGGAGTGGAACGGAAATTCCGTTTCGTTCCGCCATATTTTGCCGTGCGGGGTGGTGAGATGGCAAGCAAGAAGGCGTTGGTCGCGTCGTCCCTGTCGCTGTGCACCGCTTCCTGGCTGGCGAGCGGTCAGGGACAAGCGGTCCATGCTGCCGACGACATCCAGGGGATGAACCCGTCCGGATGGAAAGATGAGCGGGTGGCCGAGGCGGTCCTGTATCAGTACTTAAGTCCCATTTCCAGCGTGGCGGAAGGCAATTTGGCGGCCGGAAAAGAGTCCAAACCGCTGACCTACAAGGTGAAGCGGGGAGACACCCTATACGGAATCGGAAAAAGGTACGGCGTGGACTACCGGAAATTGGCCGCCTACAACCGCATCAAGAATCCGAGACTGCTTCCGGTGGGCAAGGTGCTGAAGCTCCCCCTGAAGCGGAAATGGGTCCGCGTCAAAGAGGGGGAGACGCTGGAATCCCTCGCCGAGAAGCATAAGACCAGCAAAAAGATGCTGATCAAATTGAATCCGGATGTGGCCGCCGCCGGCTCGGTTTACACGGGCCAGGTCATCGCCGTTCCCAGTCCCGTCAAGGTGAAGGTGCCGAAGGCGGTCGCCCGCCCGGAAAGCAGGTCGAAACCAAAGGCGCGGGTCACTGCGTCGGCGTCCGGTGCGGCATCCTTCAGTTGGCCGGTCTGGGGGCAGATCACCAGCCGGTACGGGTGGAGAAACGGACGTATGCACAACGGGATCGACATCTGGAACGAGAAGCGGACCAGCAGCGTCATCCGCGCCTCCCTGGGCGGACGGGTCATCCAGGCCGGGTATTCGAACGGCTACGGCAATCTGGTCGTGGTGGACCACGGAAACGGCTGGGTTACCTATTACGCTCATTTGAGCCGGATCACCGTCAGCAAAGGGCAGGTGGTGAGCAAGGGGCAATCCCTCGGTTACATGGGCCAAACGGGCAACGCGACGGGGGTTCACCTTCATTTTGAGGTGCGTCGAAATGGTCGGCCCGTCAACCCGCTTTCCGTGCTTCCCTGAAGGCGGCCGATTTCGGTTCCGGCAGGCGGCAGTTCAAAGTGATTGCGCCGCTTCTCTCCTTTCCGGTTGCGGCGGGATGGTCTTCATGATATAATACTCTAGCGTGTCATACAGGAGTTATTTCCTTTGAGCTGCTGGAAAGAGGTGAATTGCGATGAAGGCGGCCATTCATCCGGAATACAAACTGACGACGGTTACCTGCGCCTGCGGGAACACCTTTGAAACGGGATCGACCAAAGAAAACATCCGCGTCGACATTTGCTCCGCTTGCCATCCCTTCTTCACCGGGGAGCAGAAGACGGTTTACAAGGGCGGACGGGTCGACCGGTTCAAGAAAAAGTACAACTTCAAATGAACGGCTGTTTTCTTGGCAAGCCTTAAGGGCTTGTTTTTTTATTGCTCGGGAAAAACCATGATTTTCCTGGCGCGCCTGTGCTACAATACCTGCGGGTGCCTTGCCGAGAGAGAAGGGGGAGGGGATGAGATGGCGCAAGCACCGGTGCAAATCCAGAAACAGGGCTGGATCGAGGTGATCTGCGGCGGCATGTTTTCCGGAAAGAGCGAGGAACTCATCCGCCGCGTCCGCCGCGCCCGGATCGCCAAGCAGCGGGTGTCCGCATTCAAGCCGGCGATCGACGACCGTTACCACAGCGAAGCGATCGCTTCCCACAACGGCGAGTTGATGGAGGCAAAGCCCGTCCAGAGGGCCGAGGAGATTTTGGACGCCGTATCGCCCGATTGCCANGTGGTGGCCATCGATGAGGTGCAGTTTTTCGATGATGCCATCGTTGATGTTTGTCAGCACCTGGCCGACCGGGGAGTGCGCGTGATCTGCGCCGGATTGGACCAGGATTTCAGGGGCCGCCCCTTTGGACCGACTCCGGCTTTGCTGGCCGTGGCCGAATTTGTGACCAAGTTGCAGGCCATCTGTGTCCGCTGCGGGGGTCCGGCCAGCCGGACCCAGCGGATCGTCGACGGCAAACCCGTCAGGGAAGACGATCCGGTGATCCGCGTCGGCGCTTCCGAGCAGTATGAAGCCAGGTGTCGCCACTGTCACGAAGTGATCCGGCGGGAAACATTTCCGAGCAGCTTTTCCACCTCCTGACGCACACTAGGTGCAGGGAGGTGTTTGCCGTGCGGCTCAGGATGTGTCTTTTGGGGCTGTGCGCCTTGCTTTTTTTCGGAATGGCGGCGTGCCGGCCGGCCGATGAGGGACAGGCCGGGAGAAGTCCGCAGATGACCGCCCACCGTTTCAACCGGAATGACGGCTACAACGGGATGACCAATGCCAACCCGAATATGTGGGTGGGCGATTGGTACGCGCCCACCAAGACCGACGACGCCCGCCGGATGAAACGCATCATCCGCGGGATTTCGGGGGTGCGGAATGCGACGGTGACCTTTGTCGGCGGCCGGGTGTTTTTGGGAATTATTCCGGATTCCTCGATCGGAGCGGACCGTTATCCCGACCTGGTGCGGGAGGCGCGGGAACGGCTCCGGGCCGCCTTTCCCCGGTATGATTTCACCGTCACCGTCAATCCCCGTTCGCGTTTCCGTTTGCCGATGTGAGGGAAGGGCAATGAAAAGGGGGCCGAATCCGGCCCCGATTTGCAATCGATCCATTTTCCGGATGTTTTAAAAGTCCGGAAACACGTTGGCGAGCACACCCAGGGTGATATTGTAGGTGGCGTGCACCACCATGGCGGTGGACGTGTTGAACCGCATCCGGACCACCCCCAGGGCGAGACCCACCAGGAAGACGATCAGGGTGGAGAGGCTGAAGCCGTAATTGCTGTGCATCAGGGCGAACAAAAGCGAGGTGAGCAGCAGGCCGAAGCGCGGCTGAAGCGCTCCCCGAAACACGGTTTCCTCGCCGATGGCAGCGGCGAAGCCCAGGGTGAGGATGCCGGGGATCGTTTTGTACAAAGAGCCGAGCAATTGTTCCGTCAATTTCTCCACGTCCGGATCGACCAAGATCCCGAAAAAGGAAGCGATATATTCCAAACCGAGGGCGAGCACCACCAGCACCAGACCAATGCCCATCCCGAGGGCGACTTCCCGAACGGAAGGCTTGACGATGCCCAGGCGGGCGAGGGATTCACCCATTTTTCGCCGGGAAAGCCATCCCACTCCGATCAGACCGGTCAGCAGCATGGCGATGTCCTGGGTCCACAAATCGGAAATGGAAACCGGTTCATCCTCTATGGCGGCGATATTCTCCAAACCGATGCCCAGAATCGTCAGCAGTTCAAAAACAATCAGCGTCGACATGGACAGGGCAACGGTGTGCACCGGGTTTTCCGGATCGATGGGGATGAGTCGGGCGACCTGCCGCCTCATCGAAGGGATGAAAAATAACAGCCCCACCAGGGACGGCGCCCACATTGCGATTCCCAGCAAGCCAAAATTGATGTCCGGTTCCATCGTTTTCACAGGCATCAGGGATAGCAAGTTGACGAGCAATCCGGACAAAATCAAGCCCCCGTGAATCAGTCCGAGCAACAAAAAGCCGGCGACGGCAAATCCCCTTCCCAGCCGGGGGGCCTCGGGATATCTCCTGTCCTCGGCCATGTTGGCCAGCCACAAAATTAAAAGAAAAGGCAGAAATTGCAGCAGCATCACAATAGTGCTCTCCATGGATCGTTTCTCCTTTGATTGGATTTGCATTGCGGGGAGTTCTCTCTGTCGGGGGACTCCTTATGGTATTATAAATAAATGAATGTCTCCGTGAAAACCGGGATCGGAGATCCCTCGGAAAATCACTGGCGCATTGCACGGGAGTGACCCTGGTGTGTTGGAGCGATTAAAATCGATTTGTCAGCGTTATGAGGAGCTGAGCCGGCTGCTCTGCGATCCCGAAGTGATCGGTGATCCCGAGCGGCTTCGCAAGGTTTCCAAGGAGCAGGCGGATTTGGAGGAGATTTACCGGGCCGCCTGCGAATATCAGGGTGTCTTGGATCAGTTGGCCGAGGCTCGCTCCATGCTGGAAGAAAAACTGGACAGCGAAACGCGCGATTGGATCCGGGATGAGATGGAGGAGCTGTCCGGGCGGAAGAAGCAATTGGAGGAGCGCATCCGCCTCTTGCTGCTTCCCAAGGACCCCAACGACGAAAAGAACGTGATCGTGGAGATCCGGGCGGCGGCCGGCGGGGAAGAGGCGGCTCTTTTTGCCGCCGACCTGTTTCGGATGTATACCCGCTACGCCGAAAGGCAAGGTTGGAAAACGGAGATCATGGACGCAAATTCCACGGGTCTGGGCGGTTTCAAGGAAGTGATTTTTTCCGTTCAGGGGCGGGGAGCCTACAGCCGGCTCAAGTTTGAAAGCGGAGCCCACCGGGTGCAGCGGGTGCCCGCCACCGAATCGGGCGGACGGATCCACACGTCGACGGCGACGGTGGCCGTGCTTCCCGAAGCGGAAGAGGTGGATGTGGAAATCAACGAGAAGGATCTTCGCATCGACACCTTCTGCTCCAGCGGCCCGGGCGGACAGAGCGTCAACACCACCAAGTCCGCCGTCCGCATCACCCATCTGCCGACGGGAATCGTCGTCTCCTGTCAGGACGAAAAATCCCAGATCAAGAACCGGGAAAAGGCGATGCGCGTGCTTCGCGCCCGCCTCTTGGACAAGAAGCGGCGGGAAGAACAGGCCAAGGTGGCGGATGCCCGCAAGAGTCAGGTGGGGACGGGGGACCGCAGCGAGCGGATCCGAACCTATAATTTTCCCCAAAGCCGGGTGACGGACCATCGCATCGGCCTCACGCTGCACAAACTGGATCTGGTGCTGGACGGGGAGCTGGATGAAATCATCGACGCCCTGATTTTGAATGAACAGGCGGAGCTTTTGAAAAAGGCGGAGTAACCTTCGGCGCCGTACCTGATTCCATCGGGAAATGAGGGAGTCCATTGGAGACCAAGCCGCTGAAGACCGTCGGAGAAGCCTATCGCTGGGCTTTTTCTTTTTTGCAGAAGCGGGGGTGCGATCAAGCCCTCTTTGAAGCGGAACTTCTCTTGCGCCACCTTTTGGGCAGGGATCGGACCCGTTTTTTTGCCGGAATGGAAGATCCCTTTCCGGAGGATCGGCTGCCGACATTTCGAAAGTGGCTGAATCGGCGGGCGGCCGGGGAACCGGTCCAGTATATTCTCCGGGAACAGGAGTTTTACGGAAGGCCCTTCAAGGTGACCCCCGCCGTCTTGATTCCGCGTCCCGAAACGGAGATTTTGGCGGAGAATGTGATGCGCGAAGCGGACCGGATCGGGGGCGGCCGCCCCCTGTCCGTCTGCGATGTGGGGACGGGCAGCGGCGCCTTGGCCGTCACACTGGCGGCGGAACGCCCCCGATGGGTCGTCTTTGCGACGGACATCTCTTCCGCGGCGCTGGCGGTGGCCCGGGAGAACGCCCGGCGCAACGGTGTGGAGGAGCGGATCCGCTTTCTCCGGGGAAAGTGGCTGGAGCCCCTTAGGCAGGGCGGAGACCGGGTCGATGTGGTGGTTTCCAACCCCCCCTACATCCCTTCAAAGGAGATCGCCGCTCTGAAGCGGGAAGTGAGGGATTTCGAGCCGCGGCTGGCCCTGGATGGGGGCGAAGACGGGCTGGATGCCTACCGACGGATCATCGAACAAATCCCGGATGTGCTCCGCTTGCCCGGCCTGGTCGCCTTTGAGGTGGGGATGGGGCAAAGCCGGCACGTCGCCGGAATGCTGGAAAGCATGCCGCTATCGGTTTCCGTCTCCATCGTTCCCGATCTGGCGGGAATCGAGCGGGTGGTTTTGGGGAGGATCGGTCCCCGAGGCCTCTAAATATTTGATGCGGTGTGATTAAACCTCCGGCGGCCTGTCCATACTGGTGGATGGGATTTCATTTTTTGGACTGCCGCGAGGAGGTTTGCCCGATGAAGCTTCGAANTTATCTGTTGGTTGTGGCCGCCGCCGTCAGCCTGCTTGGAATCCGTATGATGAGCGCGGACGATTTGCCGATCGCCTCCACCGCTCAGGCAACCCCTTCGTCCCCGTCCGTTCAGCTGGAGATTCCCGAGGAGGCGATCCGCCTGCGGATTCTGGCGAACAGCGATGCTCCCCGGGACCAGTGGCTGAAACGGCAGGTGAGGGACGCCGTCCTGCGGGAGATGGAGAGCTGGGTGCACCAGCCGGAGAACATCGGCGAAGCCCGCCGCCTGATCAAGAGCCGCTTGCCGCGGTTTCAGGCGATCGCCGAGGAAACCGTGCGCCGAAACGGCTTTGATGATCCCGTCAGGGTGGATTACGGCAAGGTGCCCTTTCCGACCAAATTGTACGGGAACCGGGTGTATCCCGCCGGCGAGTACGAGGCCCTCCGAATCGTGATCGGGCGGGGGGAGGGAGGAAACTGGTGGTGCGTGCTGTTTCCCCCTCTCTGCTTCATCGACATGGAGAGCGGCGACGCCCTTTCCGCCCGGGAAGGAGGCAGGATGACCGCCAGCGCCTACGCGGCGCCTTCCGCTCCGGCGGAAAAGCCCCTGGAAGTGAGATTTTTCCTCCTGGATACCCTGGAGAAAGTGTTTGCCGGATGGAAGTGAGCCCCTCCGCCCCCTCCCGTTTGGCCANGGGACAAGCCTGTGCCCCTCCGCCCCCGCGGACCGGAGGGGCCTTTTAGCTGCCGGGGCCGCCCGACGTGCAAAGGGGGAAAAAGGCCTGCGGTTTTCGATCCAAAACGTGATAGAATGGTCTTCGGTGACCTTCGGGGGAAAGGAGAAGGTTTGGAAAGGAAATGAGCGGAGAGAAAACAGTGAAGCCGCCCAGTCCGGGCCGTGCCTGGGCGTACGTGTTGATCGGCGGGGCNCTGGAAATCGTTTGGGCGTCGGGCTTCAAGTACGATGAGGTGCCGGACCTCCTCGTCATTATTTCCCTTTTGGTCAGCTTCGATTTGATCATCCGNGCCGCCAGGGTTCTCCCGGTCGGAACCACCTACGCCGTTTTCACCGCGATCGGCACCGTCGGCACGGTGGTGGTCGAGGCGGTCGCCGAAGGGCGGATCGGGCCGCTGAAAGTGATCCTGCTCCTCCTTCTGCTTCTGTGCATCGTGGGTTTGAAGGTGACCGAAGGGGAGGGGGGACGCTGATGGACTGGTTGCTGCTGGTGATGGCCGGCCTGTTTGAGGTGGTCGGCGTGATCGGCCTCAAGCGGGTGTCCGAGCGGAACAATTGGACGAACAACATCCTCATGATCGGAGGATTTCTCGTCAGCTTCCGATTGCTTCTGCAGGCGATGGAAACCATCTCCCTTTCCACCGCCTACGCGGTGTGGACGGGGATCGGAACCGTGGGCGGAGCGGTGGTGGGCATNATCTTTTTCAAGGAATCAAAGAAGCCCCTCCGCCTTCTGTGCATTCTGGGGATCGTCGTTTGCGTGGCCGCCCTGAGGTTTGTGGAATAGCCGACGCGCCCAAAGGGCGGTGCTCCGCGGATCCGGGCCGTTCACCCGTTCGGCTGGCTCGCTCGGCTGAGCGGGCTTTTTTTCAAAAAAATGAGTTCCGCGGTTCTGTCCAGCCCCTCTGCCTCATATCATAAAGGGACAAAGCCGAAAAGGGGGCGTGTCCCATGTTTGTGATCCGGACGGCCTCAAGCGGGGATGTTCCCGCCATTTTGCGGCTGCTTCAGGAAGCGGGCCTGCGGGGAGAGGGCGTGGACAAGCATCCGGACAGTTTTTGGGTGTTGGAGGAGATCGGAAACCCTCCCCGCATCGCGGGAACCCTCGGGATGGAGGTTTACGGGCGGACGGGGCTCCTCCGCTCCTTCGTCGTGGAGCGGGAGCGATGGAATCCGCAAGTGGGCGTCCGATTTTTCCTCCTGGCCCTGTCCGCCGCCCGGGAAAGGNGAATCGACGAACTGTATCTGGCCGCCCCGGGTTTTCTTCCCTTTTTTGAGGCGATCGGATTTACGGAGGTGGAGGAGGGCCAATTGCCCGAACCGATCCGCGAATCCAGCCATCTGAGGCGGGCGGCGGGGAGCGGAGAGGCGAGACTGATGCGGTGCCGCCTGCATCGGGTGTTCGACGCGAGGGAAGAGGCGCCCTCCCTTCGGCGAAACCCTGAGGGCAGGGGCAATTCCGCCGGCGGATGCGGACAGTGAGCTCCGGCCGGCTTTCTTTTGTCCCGAAAGCGAAGGGCGGCGGGCGGGAAATGGGAAAGCCCCGGGTCCCGCCGCTTCCTGTGGTATGATAAAGGGAAAAGATTTCGGGCAGGTGAGGACAAGTGGGCAAGACGGCGCTTCGGTGGCGAATCGGGCAACCTGCCGATGCGGAGGAGCTGAGGAAACATCCGGCGATCCGGGAAGCGGCCCGCATGCTCCGGGAGGGGAAGCTGGTGGCCTTTCCGACGGAAACGGTCTACGGTTTGGGCGCCGATGCCCGGTCGGAGGAGGCCGTCTCCAGAATCTTTGCCGCGAAGGGGAGGCCCGGGGACAATCCCCTCATCGTACATATCGGCCATCTCTGTCAATTGCGGGATTTGGTCGCGGAGCTCCCGCCGAAGGGGGAGTTGCTGGTCCGCCGCTTTTGGCCTGGACCGCTCACGCTGGTTCTTCCCCACAGGGGGACAGTGGTCCGGAAGGTGACCGCCGGACTGGAAACGGTGGGAGTGCGGATGCCCTCTCATCCGGTGGCGCTGGCGTTGCTTCAGGAAAGCGGCGTGCCGGTGGCCGCGCCCAGCGCCAACCGGTCGGGGCGTCCCAGCCCGACGGAGGCGGATCACGTTTGGGAGGATCTGGGGGAGGCAATCGACGGCCTTCTGGATGCGGGACCCACCGGAGTGGGCCTGGAATCCACGGTGGTGGACGTCACCGGCTCCGTCCCCCTGCTGCTGCGACCGGGGGGCGTCACCCTGGAGGAACTGCGGGAGGCGGTGGGAGAGGTGCGGGTGGATCCGGGACTGGAAGGCGATGACCATCCGCCCCGCTCGCCGGGAATGAAATACCGTCACTACGCCCCCGAAGGAGAGATGTGGCTGGTGGAGGGAAGCGGGGAAACGCTGGTCCGCCGCATCCGGGAATTGGCGGAGGATGCCCGGAGGGCCGGCCGGCGGGTGGGCATTCTCACCACCGAGGAAAACCTTTCCCGTTATCGGGCCGACCGGGTGGTGGCCCTGGGCCGAAGATCCGATCCGGAAAGCGTCGCCCGCAACCTGTACCGGGCGCTCCGGGAAATGGACCGGGCGGGGGTGGACTACATCCTGGCGGAAACCTTTCCTGCGGAAGGAATTTTCCGTTCGGTGATGAACCGCCTCCACAAGGCGGCCGGCGGACGGGTCATCCGCGCCGAAGGTCCGTGATTTCCTCGCACGGGGTCATCCCCGCGGGCGGGGCTCCATGACGTGCCGGTCCGTTTTTTTGAGGATTGGAAGGAGAGAAGGCCGATGAGGCGGCCGGCCTTCCGGGGACGACAAAAGGGGAGGGCCGGTGACCGGTGCGGCCGCCGCGCGAAAAAGCGCCCCCGGGAGATGGGGGCCAAGGCGAAGCGGTTTTCCAGCGGATTTTTTTCACGACGGCCGGGAGGGGTCTTTTCCGGGCGGCCAAAAGGGGCCGCGGCTGGATGTCGGTTTCAGTTCCGTTTCGGGAGGAGGGGGGCGAAGGGCCCGCGCCCATTGGGGGGCGCGGTTCTTTTTTTTTCCTTCGGAGCATATCCATATGCAGACAAGCCGGATGAGGGGGAAGGGTCATGGAGTTCACGTTGCCCCAGTGGGGACAGTTGATCACCTTAATCATGATGGCCTTCGCGCTCGGCATGGACGCCTTCTCCCTCGGGATCGGCCTGGGAATGAAAGGAATGGTGACGCAACGGTTGTTCGCGATGAGCGGCGCGATCGGCATCATGCACGTCCTGATGCCCTTGGCGGGCATGACCCTCGGGAGGAATATGAACGGCTTGGTCGGAGATGTGGCGGTATGGGTCGGCGGGGGTTTGTTATGTTTCCTGGGTGGGAATATGTTGTGGAGCAGCCTGCGGGAAGCAGGCGCGTCGACCGATTCCGTCACCAGCCTGTGGGGGATGCTTGTTTCCTCCTTCAGCGTCAGTTTGGATTCCCTGTCGGCGGGATTTTCCCTCGGCATGTTGTCCACGGACACTCCCCTGGCTTTGGGGTTGATGGGTTTCTTCGGCGGGATGATGGGAGGGTTGGGCATGGTGCTGGGGAAGTTCCTGGGGAGCTGGGCGGGCAACTACGGCGAGGCGTTGGGCGGATTGATCCTGATGCTTTTGGGCTTCAAATTCCTGCTGTGAGGTCCTGCCGATGAGTGAAGCGATCGCATACAGCACCCTTTCCGGCATGTCCACCCTGCTCGGGGCCCTCGTTGTGCTGAGGTTCGGTTCCCTGTCCCAGCGGGGGCTCTCCTTTTCCCTGGGGATGTCGGTGGGCGTCATGCTGACCGTCTCCCTGGGGAGCCTCCTTTCCACCGCTGTCCGCTACGGGAGTTGGGCCCACGTGATGTTGGGCATGTCCGCCGCCCTGTTGTTGATGATCCTCCTGCACCGCTTCGAAGGGAGGAATGGGGGCGGCGGAAAGCGCTCCACCTTTGCCCGGCTGGGTTTTCTCATGGTTTTGGCGATGGCGGCCCACAACGCG
>JGI1652J44930_10000479_pt1 | contig 15613 bp, 16 predicted proteins | sample NewIslsDNAsample_FD_44930 | JGI IMG/M metagenome (IMG submission 44930)
TTCGATATAAAAAATCTTCGGAAAAGATTGCAATGGGTTTGCTTTCTTTTATGCCAAATGAAAAAGATTTAAAAAAGCTTCAACAAACGATTAAAAGTTATGAAACGGAAGAGAACTGGCATTTATTTTTATGGAAAGACGGAGAGGATATTATTGGATTAATTGGAGTAAAAGAATATGATCAATATATAGAAATTCAACATATTTCTGTAAATCCGTCCCATCGTCATCAAGGAATTGGAAAAAGTATGATAAAAGCTTTAAAAGACCTGTTTCCGAATGTTTCTATTAAACCTAATGAATATACTTCTGCATTTGTTGATCGGTGTGATTTATCCGAAGAATAAAAAGTAGACTCGAAAAAAGGCACATCTATGGGCGTGAACCATAGATGTGCTACTTATTTTCTTCCACTCTTTTTTTCTTTCGTTTCGCATGATTCCTTGCTTCAATGACTTCACTACGATCTCTTAATTTATGTTTATGGATTAAATATTGGTTTGTTAAGTCGCTTTTTCGATTCCAAGTTAACTGGTTTTGTATACATATGTTTTTCACAGTATTTAGTAATTTTAAATCCTTAATGGGTAGTTCAATGCTTTCATATGGAATTTTCTGTTCTATCTTTTTTTTGGCTTGTTCTAAAATATTGAAAAACTTTTCGTCATTTAATCCAAGGGTCGGAATTAAATGCCTCTCTTTTTTGAAAATAGCTTCACAGTTGCAAATCATTTTTATTGCACCATTCCAATTGTTTCTACGATAATGATAAAATCCAACGGCTAATTGGATTAGACCTTCCCACAATGGGTGTTTGTTTCCTTTTCCTTTCCAATATTCTTCTAATATTTCGTGACACTCAAAGTAGTCTCTTGTACAATGAAATTGAACTAAGTATTCAACATATTCTTTCGGGTACATATTTTTCTCTCCACTCTTGACATTTCTATGTTTTTCCCTATTTGACTACTAAAGGGAATCGTCTATACTTATTTATAGTTTATCGAATGATTAATCTATAGGCAAAGGTGCGCATATGATGGAATATAATGTGAAAGTGGATGTATTTGAAGGACCACTAGATTTATTGCTACATTTAATTAATAAATTAGAAATCGATATTTATGATATACCGATGACGGAAATTACAGAACAGTATATGATGTATATTCATACGATGCAAGAACTTCAACTTGACGTCGCAAGCGAATATTTAGTCATGGCAGCTACTTTATTAGCTATCAAAAGTAAAATGCTTCTACCAAAACACGAGGATGAATTACTAGATGAAGAATTAATAGATGAATATGAAGAAGATCCTCGGGAAGAGCTTGTTGAAAGATTGTTAGAATATCGTAGATATAAAGAAGCAGCCAATGAGTTAAAAGAAAAAGAACAAGATCGTTCTCTTTATTTTACGAAACCACCAAGCGATTTATCAGAATATGCGGAAGAAATAAAGTCTGAACGACTTGATTTAAATGTAACAATCTATGATATGTTGGGAGCATTTCATAAATTATTAAGAAGAAAGAAATTACAAAAACCGTTGAATACAAAGATTGCTCGCCAAGAAATTTCCATTGAAACTAGAATGGAAGAAATCTTAAATGAATTAAAAAATACAAATGGCGAAATCAACTTTTATCATCTTTTCCCAAAACCTATTCGCTCTCACATTGTCGTTACATTTTTGGCTATTTTAGAGCTTATGAAAAGGAATGACATTTTTGTTAAACAAGAAGACAACTTTGGAGATATATGGATAAGCTTAAAAGAAGGAGTCGAAGCAGTTGGTGTTCGTTAATTGGAAAGGAATTCTAGAAAGTTTATTATTTGCTGCCGGAGATGAAGGTTTAACGTTAAAGCAAATCACACAAGTAATGGAAATTGATGAAACGAAGGCATTAGAAGTCATCCAATCATTAAAAGAAGAATACGAGACGAATAGGGATCGTGGAATACTATTAATCGAATTAGCAGGGACCTATCAATTAGCAACAAAAAAGGAGCATGCAATTTATTTAAAAAGATTAGTAGAATCTCCAGGGAATTCTACCTTGTCTCAAGCCGCTCTTGAAACATTAGCTATAGTCGCTTATAAACAACCAATTACTAGAGCGGAAATTGAGAATATTCGTGGTGTTAAGACCGAACGTCCATTACAAACATTGATGGCGAAAGGACTGATTGAAGAAGTTGGACGTGTGGAAGGAACCGGAAGAGCGTATCTTTATGGTACGACGAAAGAATTTTTAGATTATTTCGGTCTCAAAGATTTAAATGAACTTCCTCCTCTTCCTGAACCAGGGGATGAAGACTTTGAACAAGATGAGGCTGATTTATTTTTTCATAAAATGAAAGAATTGGATGTTGAATAAAAGAAAAAAGGGGTGGGTGTGTTGAAAGTTTTAGAAATGAAAGGGTATGAGCTTGAAAAAGAAGTAAAAAACTCTTTTGAAGATTACTTTAATCGTAGCGAAATCATCTATGAATATAAGGGGAAAGAGAAAAAGCTATCCGTCTTGTATTTAAGGTATTTTGAAGAAAACTTAAATCAATTCACACCATTTCAAACAAATCCTGTGTTTCAACATCAAGAACATTCCTATGATTTAAAAGATATTGTTGCATTTCTATATTTTATGAAAAAACAAGATCCAAATGAAAAGAGAGTTTACATCAACGATGAAAATGAATTTTCTGCTATATTTAAAGATTTACCAATAGAAAAAATCCATGAATGGTTAATTTCCTTTTCGGAAGGACATTTAGTTTTGAACGACGTAATCAAAAGGTAAAAAGCTGTACAAGGAGAATTTTCTCCTTTTGTACAGTTTTTTTTTGCTCAAAAACAGGAGCTTATTCAATTTTTTGATCATATCTTGAGCATGTCCGCATAAACTTGTACAAAACTTATAAGGGAGACGAGGTAAAAATTTATGAAACGAAACTTCATGAGATTTATCGCTTTCCTCATTGTCTCAACCATTATCTTGACAATCATTCCTATTCATATCGTACAAGCAAATGTTCAAGTGAGTGCCAGAAATGCGATATTAATGGATCAGTTAACAGGACGTATTCTATTTGAAAAAAATGCCCATGAGAAAAGAAAAATTGCGAGCATTACAAAAATAATGACTGCTATTATTGCTATTGAATCAGGAAAGTTAGATGAGATCGTAACTGTTAGTAATCATGCAGTAGGTGTAGAAGGGTCTTCCATATATTTAACAAAAGGAGAAAAAATAAAACTAGAAGACTTAGTCTATGGACTCATGCTTCGATCCGGCAATGATGCAGCTGTAGCAATAGCAGAACATGTGGGTGGAAGTTTAGAAGGGTTTGTTTTTTTAATGAATGAAAAAGCTGAGCAAATTGGAATGAAAAATACTCATTTTTCCAATCCCCATGGATTAGATGACCATGAAGATCATTATTCAACGGCTTATGATATGGCGCTATTAACGAAATATGCGATGCGAAATGAAACATATCGAAAAATTAGTGGCACAAAAATACATCGTGCGAAAAGTCCAGATGGGTCGTGGTACCGTACTTGGAAAAACAAAAATCGATTATTAACAGAACTTTATCAATATTGTACAGGTGGAAAAACAGGGTATACGAAAAAAGCTAAGCGTACTCTTGTAACAACTGCATCAAAAAATGGCATGGAACTTATAGCTGTAACATTGAATGGACCAGATGACTGGAATGATCATATCGCGATGTATGAAACAGCATTTTCACAATATGATTACATAAAAATATTGTCTGAAGGTGAAATCGAATCAATTAAAGACCCTGCTTACAAAAATAAAGTATATATCAAAAGGGATGTTATATATCCGCTAACAAAAAAAGAAACTGAGCAAATTAAAGTTCATTTTGATTTGATAAAACCGAAAAAAAAATGGCGCAAAAATGATCGAGAAGTTCCTGATATCGTAGGAAAAGTAGTTATTTATTTAAATGAATATCCGATTCAGCAATTGCCGGTATATTTTGAACATGAGGTACGTCCTTCATCTCTTTTCGATAAATTTTCTGAATTATTTTTAGCGATAATGGGTGTTAAAAGTCATGATTAATATAATATGGGTTGCAATGACGATTGTTGGTATAATTTTTGCAATGATTAATGGAACGATGGAAAAGGTTAATGAAGCAATTTTTGAAGGTGCGAAAGAAGCGGTTACTCTATGTATTGCTTTTATTAGCGTTTTAGTTTTTTGGTTAGGAATAATGAGAATTGCACAAGATGCAGGTTTGCTAAAAAAACTTACATCGATTTTTAAACCTATTGTTAAAAGATTATTTCCAGAAGTACCGGAAAATCATCCTGCAATGGGATATATTTTATCCAATATGATTGCAAATCTATTTGGCTTAGGAAATGCCGCAACACCATTAGGAATTAAAGCAATGGAACAATTAAAATTACTTAATGGAGGAAAAGATTCGGCATCACGATCGATGATTACGTTTTTAGCGATCAATACGTCCAGTTTAACGATCATTCCAACGACGGTCATTGCCGTTCGAATGACTTACCATTCTGCATCTCCCACAGAAATTGTAGCGCCGACACTTTTTGCTACCATATGTTCAACAATAGGTGCAATTCTCATAGACCGATATTTTTATTATCGAAGAAATAGAATCGGAGGGAAATAAATGGCCCTATTTTCTACCATATCTTTATGGCTAATACCCATTCTGATTGGCTTCATCCTTTTGTATGGTACGTGGAAAAAGGTTTCTACTTATGAAAGTTTCGTAGAAGGTGGGAAAGAGGGGATCAAAATTGCCGTTTCCATTATTCCTTTCTTGGTAGGAATGTTAGTGGCCATTCAAGTGTTTCGAGCATCTGGTGCACTCGATTTTTTTGTTCATTTATTGAAACCGGTACTTCAATGGATAGGAGTTCCAGCAGAAATAGTTCCGTTAGCCGTTATTCGCCCAATATCTGGGACAGCTGCGCTAGGAATTACTAGTGACTTAATCGCCACTTATGGACCGGATTCCTTCATTGGAAGATTAGCATCAGTTATGCAGGGTAGTACAGATACAACATTATATATATTAACAGTATATTTTGGTGCGGTTGGAATTAAGAAAATGGGGGATGCTTTAAAGGTAGGTTTACTTGCAGATTTAGTTGGAATTGTTGCAAGCATTGTCATTGTAACGATTCTATTTGGATCATAATGCAATAGTTTATTGGTGTAAAATATTAATAGTTTCAATGTTTAATCATCATTTTCCATATGAGGAAATGATGATTCTTTTTTTATACAACTTTTCGACGTCTATTTTCATAGAGGTAGTTTGTTCAGACCTTTTGAAAGAAGAACAATTAGATTAGACGAGTTGTCGTTTATTTTTTAGTGTCAATCATTCATAACAATAATAACGATATGAAAGATCATTTATACAAATAGTCATCATCAAGTAAAGAATAAACATTAATGTTTTGTTTTCGACCCTTTTTTATGTCATAATTCATGAAGGAATAGTTTTACATCAATGTGAGGAGGATACCATGGAAAGACTACAAAAAGTCATTTCTCAAGCAGGTATAGCGTCTAGAAGAAAAGCTGAACAATTAATTGTTGAAGGACGCGTGAAAGTGAATGGGAAAATTGTTCGTGAATTAGGTACGAAAGTTAATCCGCAAGAAGATCATATAGAAGTTGATGGGATTCCTGTGGAAAAGGAAGAACCGGTTTATTTTTTATTTTATAAACCTAGAGGTGTACTCTCTACCGTAAAAGATGATAAAGGTCGAAAAACAGTTATAGATTATTTTCCGCACGTTTCACAACGTATATTTCCTGTAGGAAGATTAGATTATGATACGTCTGGATTATTAATATTAACAAATGATGGTGAATTTGCCCATTTACTGATGCATCCTAAACATAAAATTGATAAAACGTATGTAGCAAAATTAGAAGGGATTCCCCCACGCTCTTTATTAAAACAGTTAGAAAGAGGAATTGAGTTAGAGGATGGAATAACAGCACCAGCAAAAGTTAAATTTCTTTCAGGTGATAGAAGAAAGAATACATCGATTGTAGAGATAACGATTCATGAGGGTAGAAATCGTCAAGTTCGCCGAATGTTTGAGAAAATTGGTCATAAAGTTTTAAAGCTTAAAAGAGAAAAGTATGCCTTTTTAACATTAATCGGCTTAAATGCTGGGGAAAGTAGAGAGTTAACCCCTCATGAAGTGAAACATTTACGTGAACTAGCTAAAAAAGGGACGATCCTATAAATGAACTGTCACATAACCTTCAAAATATATAACGGTTGTAAAGTATGAACATGGTATAATATATTTGAATGCTGTCTTTTTGGGGGATGTTTAGCAAATGAAAAAGAAACAACGGTTAATTATGAGAACCGCTATATTAGCCCTTTTAATTGTAATCATTGGTTATACTTTATACGCAAATTTTACGAAAGATGAGAGAGAAGCTGCCAGAGTAGGAGAAGATGCCCCTAATTTTGTATTAAAAGATTTGGAAGGGAAAGAATACAAACTTTCTGATTATAAAGGAAAAGGTGTATTTTTAAATTTTTGGGGTACTTATTGTGAACCTTGTAAAGATGAAATGCCGTATATCAATAATCAATACAAACAATTTAAAAATCTAGGTGTTGAAGTGATCGCTATTAATGTCGGTGAAACGGATTTAGCGATTAAAAAGTTTGCCGAACAATATCAACTAAGTTTTCCAATCGTCGTTGACAAAAAAGGTGATGTTCAGCATGCTTATCGGATTAATCCTTTACCGGCGACTTTTTTAATAAATCCAGAAGGGAAGATAATTAAATATTACACTGGACCGATGGATGAAAAATTGGTGAAAGAGTTTATGGAAATGATAAAACCATAAGAAGTAGGAGATTTTTATGAAAGATGTTAAATGCGAATGTGGTCATGTGAATCCACTAGGTACAGTTATATGTGAATCTTGTGGAAAAGTATTAATAGAAAATGAGTCGAAGAAATTACTAGATATGCGCTATGAAGGTAGTGCAAGAAGATCTCAAACGTATAATAAAACGATTGTTGATAAAATTTGGAATTTCTTTTCTTCGGTAAAAGTCGGTGTTGTTTTAATCGTTATTACTCTTATTGCATCAGCCATCGGAACAATCTTACCGCAAGAAATGTACATTCCTAAAAACATACCAGCCATTCAACATTATCGCGAACAATACGGATGGTTTGGAGAACTATATTATCGTCTAGGTTTCCATAATTTATATAGCCAATGGTGGTATTTACTTTTAGTCGCATCCATAGGTGTATCCTTAGTCATCTGCAGTCTTGACCGTGTAATACCATTATATAAAGCATTAAAAAATCAAAGAGTAACAAGACATAGCGGTTTTCTAAAAAGACAAAGACTTTTCGCTTCTTATGCAAAAAAATTAAATGAACAAGAACTTTCTTTCCTCAAAGAAAAACTAGAAAAAAAACGTTACAATGTTCGAATGGAAAACGGGAACATTTTAGCTGAAAAAGGTAGATTTTCCCGTTGGGGTCCTTACGTTAATCATATCGGTCTTATTATCTTTTTATTCGGTGCAATGTTACGATTTGTTCCTGGAATGTATGTGGATAAAGTCTTATGGCTAACAGAAGGTGAAACGAAGCCTATCCCTGGGACTGATAATCAATATTACTTGAAAAATGAAGATTTCATCCTAGAATTTTATGATAAAGAAAAAGATAAAGAAGTTTTTCAAGAGGCATTAGAAAAGGCCGGAAATATAGTGAAAAACTATCAAACAAATGTTGTTTTATATAAACAAACAAAAGAACCAGTACCTGGTGCAGAACCGGAGCTAGAAAAAATAAAAGAATTTAAAATTCAAGTGAATAAACCATTAAAATTCGATGACTATGCTCTTTATCAAGTAGATTACCGCACACAAATGAAAAAAATGACGTTTGCATTAACGCATAAAGAATCTAAAGAAGAGTTTGGAAAAATAGAGATTGATTTAAACAATCCTAAAGAAAAATATGATCTTGGAAATGGATATTCTGTACAAATCATTCGATATTTTCCAGACTTAACATTTAATGATAAAGGCGAACCGATGACAAAATCATTATATCCAAATAATCCTGCGTTTATATTTAAAATGATTACCCCTGATAAACCTGAAGGTGAAACCAGTGTAGTCGCGATTCAAGAAACTGTCGAACCTTTAGGTGAGAACGACTATAAAATGACGTTTCAAAATCTAGAAATGCAATATCATTCTGCCTTAACGGTTAGAAAAGATCATACGTTATGGATCATTGGTATAGGTGGGATTATTTTTATGATCGGTGTCATTCAAGGATCTTATTGGAACCATCGAAGAATTTGGATCCAACAAATCAATGGTGAACTAATGGTTGCTGCACATACAAATAAAAATTGGTATGGATTAAAAAGAGAAATAGAAGCGATTTTTAAAGATACAGATTTACCATTACCTAAAGATCAATTAAATAGTGAGGAGCAAGGTAGCTCTGAGAAAGGAGTGAATTCGGTTGGCTGAATTAAGTAGTAATTTATTGTTTGCATCATTCATTTTATATTTACTCGCGATTGTTTTCTTTGCCGGATCCATTCGACAAAAGAAAGGAATTGTTACGAAAGAAAGAAAACATATTGCTAGTAAAATAGCCATTACGATTACCATCATCGGTTTTCTTTCACAACTTGGATACTTTTTTACTCGTTGGATTGCAGCAGGACATGCACCAGTAAGTAACATGTTTGAATTTACTACATTCTTTGGAATGATGATCGTTGGGGCATTTATCGTCATTTATTTCATGTACCGAACTCCTGTTTTAGGAATATTTGCTCTAATCATTGCGGTATTAATTATCGCCTATGCAAGTATGTTTAATCGAGAGATTACACCGCTTATTCCTGCTTTACAAAGTCACTGGTTGTCTATTCACGTAACAACAGCTGCATTAGGACAAGCGATTTTAGCCATCAGTTTTGCTACGGGATTAATTTATTTAATTAAAGCAGTTGACCAGACGAAAAAAAGCAAAAGAACGTTTTGGTTAGAAGCAATTATTTACGGAGTTGTCGTAACGATAGGATTTATTGCTGTAACATCAATATTTGCTGGAATGAATTATGAAGCCGAATTTAGTTATGTTAATAAAGAAGGGAATAACGTTCAAGAAACTTATACGTTACCTGCAATAGTCGGCCCTCATCAAGGTGAATTGTTAACGGAAGGGAAATTACAACCGTTCGTAGAAATGCCAGATTATATTAATGCGCAACGTTTAAATACGGTTATTTGGTCATTTTTTGTGGGAACCATTTTATACATTTTACTAAGGCTCATTTTCAGAAGACGAATTGGAGCGGTCATTCAACCTGTTACGAAACGGATGAATTTAGATTTAGTGGATGAAATTACGTATCGAAGTGTTTTAATTGGATTTCCAGTCTTCACATTAGGAGCACTAATATTTGCAATGATTTGGGCGCAAATTGCCTGGACAAGATTTTGGGGATGGGATCCGAAAGAAGTTTGGGCATTAATTACTTGGTTATTTTACGCAGCTTTCCTCCATTTACGTCTTTCAAAAGGATGGCATGGTGAGAAATCAGCATGGCTTGCTGTCATCGGATTTATTATAATTATGTTTAATTTAATTTTTGTCAACTTAGTTATCGCTGGGCTCCATTCTTATGCATAAAAAACATAATCCTTCACTAGTCATTAGTGAAGGTTTTTTTCAAATGATTGATTTTTTTACTTTTTGTAAAAAGGAGGAGTTACATTGGAAAAAGAAATTAAAGTATTAGTTGTTGACGATGAAGAAAGAATTAGACGGCTCATTCGAATGTATTTAGAGAGAGAAAATTATGTGATTGATGAAGCAGGAGATGGAAATGAAGCATTGTCTAAAGCATTAAATCAAGATTATGATGTGATTTTGCTCGATGTAATGATGCCTGGAAAAGATGGAATGGAAGTTTGTAAAGAATTACGAGAAACAAAAAATACACCCGTAATTATGCTGACAGCAAAAGGAGAAGAAGCGAATCGTGTACAAGGATTTGAAGTAGGGGCCGATGATTACATTGTAAAACCATTTAGCCCTAGAGAAGTTGTATTACGTGTGAAAGCATTGTTACGCAGATCTTCTTCATCTACTTTTGTTCAAACAAGTGCGGCTACTAAAGATGTTTTAGTATTTCCACATATTACAATCGATAATGATGCCCATCGAGTAACAGCTGATGGAAAAGAGGTCAATTTAACTCCGAAAGAATATGAACTGTTATTATTTTTAGCCAAATCTCCAGATAAAGTGTTTGATCGAGAACAACTGCTGAAAGAAGTTTGGCATTATGAGTTTTTCGGTGATTTACGCACAGTAGACACACATGTAAAACGATTGAGAGAAAAATTAAATAGAGTTTCAGAAAATGCTGCAAAAATGATTGTGACCGTTTGGGGAGTAGGTTACAAATTTGAGGTTGTGAATGAATGATTTGGCGGAGTGTCGTCGGGAAACTTTGGGCCACAATTCTTCTTCTCGTTTCATTTGTCTTGTTAATCCTTACTTTTTTCTTTATGGAATATTTTCAAAATTACCATTTAGAACAAACGGAGAAAAATTTAACAACGACCGCATCTAAAATTGCGGTTATATTAGAACAACACGAAAATTTAGATTTGGGATTAAATGTTGCTTGGGAATTAGTGGACGAAGTTACTAAAGTTGTAATTATTACTGATGAGGAACATGTTTATTATTCTCCAAATCATGAAGAAGATGATTTTCCAGTTTCTTATTTTAAGGAAGATCAAGAATTATCCAAAGTCTTTACAAAACAACAAACGGTAAAAAAACAAATAGCTATACCTTTTAATGATGAAAAGCATAAGGAAAGTGTATTATTAATAGGTGTTCCACTTGAACATTTTTCAAACCAAAAAGGTGCTGTTTTTATTTATCAGTCTCTTGATGTCATGAAAGAAACGATGCGCCTTACGACAAAAGTCATTCTTCTTGCAGCATTATTAGCGTTTGTTTTAACGACTGTATTTGCCTTTTTCTTACTAACGAGAGTAACATCTCCACTAAAAAAGATGAAAGAAGCTGCCTTTGAAGTTGCTCGTGGAAAATTTGAAACGAAAGTTCCGATCTTAACGAATGACGAAATTGGGGAATTGGCGACTGCATTTAATCAAATGGGAAAAAGATTAAAAATAAATATGAATGCACTCCGTCAAGAAAAAGAACAATTATCCAGTATTTTAAGTAGTATGGCGGATGGTGTTATTACATTTAATCGTGATGGAACGATTTTAATTACTAATCCCCCTGCTGATCGGTTTCTTCAGCTATGGTATTATGAACAAAATCGGGAATCGTTGGAAGAGATTCCTCCAATTGTGATGGAACTTTTTCAAAAATCTGTACAGAAAGAAGAAGAACAAATTGGGGAGATCACTGTCCAAGGGCGCTTTTTTACGTTAATTGTTAGTCCTTTATATAACAATGAAAATATTCGCGGAGCAGTCGTTGTATTGAGGGATATGACGGAAGAAAGACGATTAGATAAATTGCGAAAAGATTTTATTGCTAACGTATCACATGAATTGAGAACACCAATTTCAATGTTACAAGGATATAGTGAAGCTTTATTAGATGATTTGGCAAGCAATGAAGTAGAAAGAAAAGAAATGACGAAAATTATTTATGAAGAATCTTTTAGGATGGGTCGATTAGTAAATGAATTGCTAGATTTAGCAAGAATGGAAGCTGGGCATATAACTTTAAATAAAAGTGATATACCATTAAAACCTTTTATTGAACGAGCTGTTTTGAAATTTCATGGGTTAGCGAAAGAGAAAAATATTCATTTATATGTAGAATATTTATGTGAAGAAAATGCTCATTTTTATCTTGACCCCGACCGAATGGAACAAGTGTTAACGAACTTAATCGATAATGCGATTCGTCATACTCCTTCTGAAGGTAGTGTAAAGGTTGTTGTTAATATGGTTCAACTTGGATTGCAAATGGAAGTGAGTGATACCGGTAGCGGTATACCAGAAGAAGATTTGCCGTTTATTTTTGAAAGATTTTATAAAGCAGATAAAGCAAGAAAACGTGGATCTTCAGGCACTGGTTTAGGACTAGCGATCGCCAAAAACATTGTTGAAGCCCATAAAGGGGAAATCCATGTCAGGAGTAAACTAGGACAAGGTACGACATTCTCTATCTTTATTCCTCGAAATAACTAATATTATCATATATTTCCTCGATTAATCTTGTTTCATAAGAAACATATGTATGTAATTTAAGGAAGAATAGTACCTATTCTTTCTTTTTTTTTGATAAAAGATTATATTATTTAATATGTAACCTTCTTTAATTTATGAACGACTAATTAGTAAGTGGAGGATTATTCAATGAACTCCGTTTTCGATAGATTATATGAAAAATATCATCATGACGTATTTCAATTTTTATATTATTTAGTTAAAAACAGAGAGCAAGCAGAAGATTTGGTACAGGAAGTATATATTCGGGTGTTAAAAGCGTATGATCGATTCGAAGGGAAAAGCAGTGAAAAAACATGGTTGTTTTCCATTGCAAGAAATGTAGCGATTGATCATTTTCGTAAACAAAATGCCTGGAAAGATCGAATTTTTCAGAGATTCGATTGGAAGCAACATCAATTAACAGATCGTGAACCTCTTCCTGAAGAAATCACTTTGCAAAAAGAAGAAATTCAGTTGCTATATAGATGTTTAGACTTATGTACGTTAGATCAAAAAATGGTACTCATTTTAAGGTACATTCAGTCGTTATCAATTTCAGAAACAGCCCAAATGTTAGGTTGGTCAGAAAGTAAAGTTAAAACCACCCAACATCGAGCTTTGAAAGCATTAAAAAAGAAAATGGAAACTCTTTTGACCAAGGCAGGTGAAAAAGCATGAACAATAAAAACCTTCATGATGAAGAAATAGAGCGATTATTAAAAGCCATGCCTAAAATAAAAGATATACAGAAAAAAGAAGTTTTATATCGAAAGGTCATGCAATCGATTACCCATGAAGAAAAGAAAAAAAGAATATTTGTAACCCCAAAATTGGTGGTAGCATGTGCCCTTATTCTTATTGCTATTATATCTTTGTCGTTTTTGAAAAATAATGAAATCTCCATCAATCCCTATAATCAAATGAAGGAAGAAGCAAATTACGATAACAGTGCTAATAATGAATTAGAGAAAAATAGTGACCAAATGGAGAATCAAATTTTATTAACATCAGTGCTCGAAAAAATGTCTGTTTATAAAGATGATTTACTCGAAAATGAAAGAGTTTTCGTATATGGTATACCAGACCAACAATTCCAAAATGTCATTCCGATTACCATCGTCAGTAAAGTTTCACAAGATCAATCATGGTTAGATAGATATAATCAAATTATGAAATTATTACAAGAAGAGGAATGGGGTCTTTTTGACTATTATCCATATGAAGGAAATGTCTCAAAGATTGATAATTCTACATTAAAATTCGCTGCGAAGAAAACCCATTCTTATGGAAATTCGTCTATACAAGAAACAACGCTGATTATTAGTTTAATGGAAAATTTTCGTGGGCAAGGTATTAAAAGAATTGAACTTTTCACAGAAAATAATCCAGGAATTGATTTTAGCCATACAGGAACCATTGATCAAATTGAAATTCATAATATAAATAAAAACGGTTACTTCCTTTATTATACCGATAATGGATATCAATTTTTAGTCCCATATCGAAATATGTTCAATACAATTGAAGAAGCGTTGACAGCAATGAAATCTGATATAGAAACACATAATCTATATTCTTCGATTCCAAAACATGTCTCTTTTAGTCAGAAAGATTCAGGTAATCTGTTAACCATTCAATTTACAGATCCTTCATTGATTGAGGAAAATAGCGAATCGATGAAAATGATTGAAGCCATATTATTAACAGCTAAAGATTTTGGTTATCACCAAGTTCAATTTACAAATACTGGATTAACCACATTAGGGGAATTTAATTTGTCGCAGCCAATTGATGTACCGATTGGACCTAACAGAATAAAAATTGATTAATAAAAATTATCTTCACATAATTTCGTCTTTATGAAAGAAATGCAAAACATCTACAACATTTTCATCAACCATTGTTCATGTAAAATCATCATTCCTTTTTGTAGGGAATGATGATTTTTGTTTTGTTTATGCCTTTTCAGAATAAAATGGTATGGTATGAGAATAATAATTCCGTGTACTTTCGGTTCTAATTATGGACATGCTTACATATATGTAGGGTAGAGTTATTTGGAGGGGAAGTATGTTGGATTTCGTAAAGAGACTTCTACTTGCTACTTTGTTAACTATTTTTATTGCTCTATTAATGTTAGGAAGCACATCGCTAATAGCTAATGCAGAGAATACGTTGAATTGGATTTGGCCAACGGATGGTGTAATAACCGATACGTTTGGTACTCGAAACGGTACGCATAAAGGGGTTGATATTGGGGCAGATTTTGGGACCCCCATTCATGCTGTCGACGACGGAACAGTAACAAAATCTTTTTATTCTATGTCTTATGGAAATGTCATTTTTATTAAACATAAAGAATATGAGACCGTATATGCCCATTTACAAAAGAGACTTGTAAAAGAAGGAGAAAAAGTAACGAGAGGACAAATCATTGGTGAAATGGGATCAACGGGATATTCTACAGGCTCACATTTACATTTTGAAGTTCATCATGGGAAATGGACTTTTGGAAAAGAAAATGCTTTAGATCCATTTCAAATATTTGGACTCGGGGAAATTGGACAACATGTAAAGGCAGGTGTAGAGAATTTAAATGGATATGTGGAAGCACTTGCTTTTAATAAAGTTTCCAATGAACAGGTACATACGGTTCAAAAAGGTGAAACATTATGGCAAATTGCAAGATTGTATCATGTCTCCATTCAAGATTTAATAGAATGGAATCAATTAAAAGATGAAAAAATACATTTGGGTCAAAGAATAGTCATTAAACCTAACATACAAGATGTATATGTAGTAAAACCTGGAGATTCTTTGTTTTCAATTGCTAAAAAATATCATATGGATGTCCATGAACTTAAAGCTATAAACCAATTACAATCAAATACCATTATGCCAATGCAAACTTTAAAAGTAAAAAAGAATTCATAAAGAGTATGTTCATGAACATTGTTATCATTGCTCATTTGAACTAAATTGAGAAAGAAGCACCTTTTGTGGATGAAGACTAGAAAAAACGAGGAGAAAAATTGAGTTTTTCTCCTCGTTTTTTTATTAGGCACAAAAATTATTTCTTTTGTTCCGCATATCTTGCTAAACATTCATCAATGAGCTTGGCAGCTGCTTCAGGTCCTTCCCAAGTTCCAATTTCAGTCTTTTTCCCTTGTAAATCTTTATAGCGTTCAAAGAAATGGGCAATTTCTTTCAATTTATGTTTTGGTAGATCATCAATTGTTTTGATTTCATCGAAACGAGGATCTTCAACAGGAACGCC
>JGI1652J44930_10000483_pt1 | contig 15518 bp, 16 predicted proteins | sample NewIslsDNAsample_FD_44930 | JGI IMG/M metagenome (IMG submission 44930)
ACATTAATTTATAAATTGTAACAAAAGTTTCCGAAATAATACATTTTCATTACAAAAAACTTAAATTGAACAAACTTACTCAACATTATGATACAGTCTATAATTGGGGAACATGGAAAGCGTCTTTAAATGGAGCAGGAAGAGTGGAAGGGGCTAGATTATGAAGACGAAATGGAAAATAGGTCGTCTGAACAGCCAAAATGTAAGTCTTCTGGAACAGCATAAATATGGTACATTGATCAAAGCATTCGTTGCAACTGTCATCCTTTCGACAGTAACTTTCAATTTGGCTTTTGCCAATGAAGGCGACATTGATTCAGTCGACAAAATTTATCATGTTTATTTGGAAGACGAGTATATCGGTTCGGTATCCGATGAAAAGAAAGTAAAAGAAGTGATAAAAGAGAAAGAAAAAGAGGCAAGTGCAAACTATCCAGGATATGAAGTGGATGCTGATGAATTGGTAACCATTGTTCCAGAACAAGTATTTTCTTATGAAACAACAGATTCGGACACATTGAAAACATTGAAGAAACAACTGGAAGTCCAAACGGATGCTTATGCGCTTTATGTCAATGGAGAACCGGTTCTTTATTTGAAAAATAAAGAAGATTATGAAGAAACATTAAAGAAATTAAAGCTTCAATATGTTCCGGAAGAAAAACTGAAAAAATTTGAGCAATCCAAAAATTCGGAAGCTCAACAAAACTTAAAAGAAAACGACATGAAAATTGTGGATGTTGTTCTTTCGGAAGATGTTTCAGTCAAAGAAGCAAAGGCGAATCCTGCGAACATTCTTACACCTGATGAAGCGGTGAAATTTATTAAAACCGGTTCCCTTGAAAAACAGGTTTATATTGTAAAAAAAGGCGATGTTCTTGGAAAAATCGCGAAAGAACATGGTTTGACAACGAAAGAACTATTGGCCCTGAACCCAGGTTTGTCGGTTGATAGCTTATTGCAAATTGGACAAGAAATTAATGTGACAGTTGAAAAACCGTTAATCAATGTAAAAGTGGTTTATGAAACCGTAAAATCAGAAACTATTGATTTTGAAAAAGAAATTCGAAAAGATGCTTCCATGTTTAAAGGCGAAAAAGTAATTGTTCAAAAAGGCAGCCCCGGCAAAAAAGAAGTTTCTTATTTAGTGACAGCAGTCAATGGACAAGTGGTAAATAAAACGGTGACAAATGAAAAAGTATTAGTTCAACCAACAAAACATATTGAAAAAGTAGGAACAAAAGTCATTTCATCCCGAGGTACCGGCAAATTTGTTTGGCCGACAAGCGGTGGATATATTTCAAGCGGCATGGGTTCGCGTTGGGGCAGCTTCCATAGAGGAATCGATATTGCCCGTCCATCAAATTACAACATTAAAGCAAGCGACAATGGTGTTGTAGTTTTTGCCGGATGGGATGGTTCCTATGGGAATAAAATTGTCATTAACCACAACAATGGATACCAAACATTATATGGCCATTTATCCCAAATCAAAGTTTCTGTCGGACAAGTGGTGCCTCAAGGAACTGTAATCGGAATAATGGGATCAACTGGAAATTCGACTGGAGTGCACTTGCATTTTGAAGTCACAAAAAATGGATCATTGATCAATCCTTTATCAGTTTTAAATTAATCATGATGCAGGCAGTGGCATAAAAATATGTCATTGCCTTTTTTATTTCTTAAAGAAGAAATATGTCGAAATATTTCCCGGAAAATAGTTTTTATGTTTGCAATCATTTCAAATGGAAAAATTTGATTTGCAGAAGAAATGGGAATTAATAATAATACAGGACAATTCAGTATTATGATTTTTGGTATAATGGTTAAGGAATGCATGAAAACAAAAAGCATGATAGATTTAATAGTGAAATGTGAATATGAGCATGCAGCATTTAAAATAGATTTACTGATATTTATTAAGGAGGAACTTCAAAAAATGGACGGCAAAACAATTTTGGTTGTTGACGACGAAAAGCCCATTGCAGATATTTTGCAGTTTAACTTGGTGAAGGAAGGATATAAAGTTATTTGTGCTTATGACGGAGAGGAAGCTTTAAAAATTATCGAAGAACAACAGCCGGATTTAATGTTGTTGGATATTATGCTTCCCAAAAAAGATGGTATGGAAGTTTGCCGGGAAGTCAGAAAGAAATATGATTTTCCAATCATTATGCTTACGGCAAAAGGGTCTGAAATTGACAAGGTGTTAGGGCTTGAAATGGGAGCCGATGATTATGTAACGAAGCCTTTCAGCACGAGGGAATTAATTGCCCGAGTAAAAGCGAATATGCGGCGTTTAAAAGCTTCTGCTCAAGAAGAGGCAAAAGAAGAATCGAACAATATTACAATCGGTTCATTAGTAATTCAGCCGGATGCTTATATTGTCCAAAAACGAGGTGAAACAATCGAGTTGACACACCGGGAATTCGAACTCTTACATTATTTAGCAAAACATATTGGACAAGTGATGACCCGGGAACATTTATTGCAAACCGTTTGGGGGTATGATTATTTTGGAGATGTCCGGACAGTAGATGTAACCATCCGCCGTCTTCGGGAAAAAATTGAAGATAACCCAAGCCATCCTGCTTGGATTGTTACCCGCCGAGGGGTTGGCTACTATTTGCGAAATCCTGAACAGGAGTAGAATGAATGCAAAAGGTTAGTTTTTTTCGCTCAATCCATGTAAAGCTTGTATTAATATACGTGTTGCTGATCATCATTGCATTGCAAATAATCGGGATTTACTTTTCCAATAAACTGGAAGACAGCCTGAAATCAAGCTTCCAGGATTCCATTCTTCAACGCATGGATTTAATTCAATACAGCATCAGGGAGGAATTGACGAAGGAACGGGATGAAACGGCCCCTACGTTGGAGCAAAGTTTGAACATCGCATTACGCGAATTTGCAACTGGCGATATCAATGAAATTCGGGTGATTGACCAGCGGAATAGAATCATTGCCACTTCCGATTCGGAAAATCAGTCGATCATCGGTCAGCGGTCAAATGATGATATTGTAAAAAAAGCCATTTCATCTCAAACCTATCAAGAAGAAATTGCCCTTGATGCAGATACAAATACCAGGGTTTGGCTCATTGCAAGCCCTATTTTTAGTACAGCGGATCCAAACAGTGACGTCATCGGCGCCATTTATATAGAATCAAATATTGAAAAAGTATATGACACGATGAATGATATCAACCGAATTTTTGCGGTTGGTACAGCGATATCATTGGTCATTACGGTCATTTTAGGAATATTGATTGCAAGAACAATCACTAGGCCCATATTGGATATGCGCAAACAGGCTCAAGCAATGTCCAGAGGAAACTTTTCCAGAAAAGTGCGTGTATACGGCGATGATGAAATTGGTCAATTGGCCATCACTTTCAACCATTTGACAAACCGTTTACAAGAAGCACAATCCTCAACAGAGGCAGAGCGCAGAAAACTGGCGTCCGTTCTGGCCAATATGACGGACGGGGTAATCGCAACGGACCGGAAAGGAAAAATTATTTTGATCAATGATCCCGCATTAAGCTTTTTAAAAGTAACAAGGGAAGAGACGTTGAACCGGCCGATTGCATCGGTGCTTGGAATCGAAGAAAACTATAGCTTTGAAGATTTAATTCATATGAAGGAACCGATTAACTTAGATTTCAGCACGGAAGAAGCGCCACTAATTTTGAGGGCTAATTTTTCTGTCATCCAAAAAGAAACAGGGTTTGTAAATGGTTTAATTACTGTGTTGCATGACATCACCGAACAAGAAAAAATTGAAATGGAGCGGCGCGAATTCGTGGCAAATGTTTCCCATGAGCTGAGAACGCCTTTAACAACGATGAGAAGTTATTTGGAAGCACTTGCGGATGGGGCCTGGAAAGATGAAAATATTGCTCCGCACTTTATCAATGTTGTTCAGACAGAAACCGAGCGGATGATTCGCCTTGTAAATGATTTATTGGATTTATCCAAAATGGATGCGAAAGACTATCAGCTAAATAAGGAAGTCGTTGAATTCAACAGCTTCTTCCATAGAATCATTGACCGTTTTGAAATGTCAAAATCCCAAAATGTGAAATTCATCCGCTACATACCGGAGACACCGTATTTTGTGGAAATTGACACGGATAAGTTGACCCAAGTGCTCGATAATATCATTTCGAACGCCATCAAATATTCCCCTGATGGAGGCAATATCCGCTTTGGTTTTACGGTTCAAGGAAACATGTTAAAAGTGATGATTTCCGACGACGGTATGGGGATTCCGAAAGAAAATCTCGGAAAAATCTTTGACCGATTCTATCGCGTAGATAAAGCGCGTTCCCGTGCAATGGGCGGAACCGGGCTGGGTCTTGCGATTGCCAAAGAAATGATTAAAGCGCACAACGGAACGATTTGGGCAGAAAGTGAAGAAGGAGTGGGAACAACCATTTTCTTCACGTTGCCGTATGAAATCGATGGGGCTGGTGATTGGGAATGAAGTATATTGAGCAAATCAAATCCTTTTTGCTTCTTTTTCTTGTCCTGTTAAGCATTGCCTTAACCTTTGCCATTTGGACCTATACACCAAGCCTTCAAGTGATCGAGGAATCGCCGGTGGACCAGCTGATGGTAGGGAAAAAAAAGGATCTGCAAGAAGTCATTAAACCTTACCGAATTTTGGTCAGAAATCATGATGATTGGGAAGGGACAATCGGAACAGAGGCTATTAATCATTTGATGGAAATGATGACCGGTTGGAACGGTTCAAATCTTTATTTGGTCCAAAATAATATGTCCGATAAAAAAATAAATGATTTTCTCAGGACAAACCAAAGAATGACGCTATTTTTTGCAGATGAAGTGCCGATTAAAGTATTTCATTCAATCATCCGCTTTTCTCAGGATGAATTGCCGGAAACGGGTTTTAATAAACTTGTGCTGGATTGGAGCAAAGTGAGTGCTGACAAGACATTGATAGTTTACTTGTTAAGCGATTCACACCGCACCTTATATAGCACTGAAATAAAAATGTCAGGGGATTATTTTCAAGAAACGGTGTTGAAAGCTTTGCAAGGATTGGTTGCTTATAAAGAAATTGAACGGCCCGAAAACCTCTCCTTATATGTACCGGCAGATGAAATGGAATTAGTTCAATATACGTACTATATTGATGAAATTGAACCGGATATGTTCAGGGACATTTTGTTTTATGACCCGAACATTGTGCGGAAAAACATTGAGAACCAGGAGACCGCTAAGTATACAGATGGTATGACTCTTATGACGGTAGATGTAAAATACCGCTATTTGAATTATGTAAATCCATCTTCCGAAAGCATGGTGGAAATACCGGCTTCTCAATTGCTGCAGGATAGCTTTGAATTTGTCAATGAACATGGTGGCTTTACAGGTGATTATCGTTTAATTTCCATTAATGAAGCGAAACATATCGTAGAATATCAACTATTTAAGCAGGGCTTTCCTGTTCTTGGCACAGATACGGCAACAAGAATTACGACGACCTGGGGGGAAAATCAATTATTCCGCTATAAGAGACCTTATTTTTTGCTTGATTTAGATATCAATTCTGAAAAATTCAACCGAAAAGTGGCAAGCGGGCTTCAAGTTGTGGATTTTATTCAAAAAACAAAACAGTTAGAGTTAAGTGAAGTGGACGATTTGATCCTTGGATATTATATAAAACAAAATGATAATGATCTTTTATATTCATTGGAGCCAAGCTGGTTTGCGTTAAGCCAAGGGAGCTGGATACGCATTACGCCGGAAGCGATAGGAGGGGGAAATAATGGACTGGAGTAGATCCAAAACCATATTTATTTTCGTATTTCTCATTTTGGATGTTTTTCTTTTCTCCCTCTATTTAAACCGCCATATCGAAGCCCAACAGGTGAAAGTATCCGGCGGCAATACAATCGAAGCAAGATTGAAAGAGGATCGCATCACATATAATTTGCTGCCGACTATTGAAACGGCGCCGTATATTTCTGCAAAAGTAATGGATTTTAATAAAGAAAATTTACAACTGAAAAACTATCAACAAATTACAATAGAAAATAACAACAAACTGATCGTCACGCTGAAGGAACCGGTAAAACTCCGAAATGTCAAAGAAAAGTCGAGTTTTAACGAGTTTGTAAAAAACAATGTATATAACGGGTCTTCCTATACAATATGGAAAATTGACGAAGAAGAACGGAAGGCCATTTTCTTTCAAAATTTTGATGATAAAACGATCTACTACAATGTCAATGGTATTGTTACAATATATTGGAATGAAGATTTGGAAGTAACGAAATATGAGCAAACGATGTTGAGGGATTTTGAAAAATTTGAAGAAGAAGAAAATCTCCTTCCCCCTCAACAAATTATTCAAATATTATACGCAAGGGACTTGATTAAACCAAATTCACATATTGCAGAGATTAAGCTTGGCTATTCAACCCTTGTGCAGCTGACACAGACCCAGGTATTTGTTCCTACTTGGAAAGTGCGCATCATTCCCGCCGATGGTGAAGAAGAAGAATTGTTTGTAAATGCGGTAGACGGGAAAATGATTGATGTTCAATCGGATTTAACAGTGGATGTTGATGAAACAGATGAATTGGAACAATTGAAAGAAATAGAAGAGGAATAGGGTGTACGAAATGCGATTTAGTGTGTTGGCAAGTGGCAGTACAGGAAATGCCATCTACGTAGAAACAGACGAACATGCCTTTTTGGTGGATGTCGGATTGAGCGGCAAAAAAATGGAACAGCTGTTTTCCAAAATTGGCCGCGATCTTAGAAAATTAACGGGCATTTTGATAACCCATGAACATAGCGATCACATTAAAGGGTTGGGCGTCATTGCAAGAAAATATCAAGTGCCGATTTATGCGAATGAAAAAACGTGGAGGGCATTGGATGAACTGGTCGGCAATATTCCGCTGGATCAGCGATTTTTGTTCAATATGGAATCAATAAAATCCTTTGGCTCATTGGATATTGAATCCTTTGCAGTATCCCATGATGCGGTGGACCCGATGTTTTATGTGTTCCATGAAAATGGCCGCAAGCTTGCCATCATTACAGATACCGGTTATGTAAGCGACCGGATGAAAGGATTCATCCGGGGCGCGGATGCATTCGTGTTTGAAACCAACCATGATATCAACATGTTGCAAATGGGGAAATATCCTTGGTCAATCAAGCGTCGCATATTAAGCGATGTTGGACATGTTTCCAACGAAGATGCGGCAGTGGCCATGAGTGAAGTGGTTGAAGAAAAACCGACCCATATCTATTTGTCCCATTTAAGTAAAGAAAATAATATGAAAGAGCTTGCCCGTATGACTGTTAAGCAAGTATTGGCTTCTTACGGCATAAAAGAAGGGGAATTTTTGCATTTGCATGATACGGATGCGGAAGAGCCGACATTGCTTGTTACTGTATGAAGAATTGATGGGCATAAAAAAATAATTTTTGGGTGTCTCGAAAGTTTTTGACTTTCAAGGCACCCTTTTTTATTGATTGAACGTTTTTGTTAAAATTTGATTGTATCGTTCATAATGNAATTATGATTTTTTCTTTATTGAATTTAGCAAGGGTTTTTTCATGTAAATTTCATTTTAAAGTTGTATTATATTTACGATAGAGAATGAAAGGGGAAGGACTATGAGTTTTTATCAAAATAATAATGACCGGAATGAGTCAGATAAAGATGTTTCCTATTCTCCTTTACAGGAAAGGTTAAGACGCGAAGAAGAGGAAAGGATGTCCCGGCAGCAAAATAAAAGAAGGCCAGGGGTTTTTGGATATTACTTCAGCGGTTTTATCGGCGTACTTGTAGGTGCCCTTTTAGTCTGGTTTATGATTCCTTCTCTGGTTGGAGAGGATTCAGGTAGTTCAATCAGCCGGACGGACAATGATACGCCGAAAATTACGCAATCGGCTACGGAAGTTACAACGGATGTAACAAAAGCAGTCGAGAAGATGTCGAAAGCGGTTGTAGGAATTACAAACATTCAGGAAGTGGCAAACTTCTGGACGCGCCAATCACAAGAAACTGAAGCTGGCAGCGGTTCAGGGGTCATTTATAAAGTGGATGGAAATAAAGCCTATATTGTCACAAACCATCATGTAGTGGAAAACGCGAAGCAATTGGAAGTGACATTGGCTGATGGAACAAAGGAAAAAGCGGAATTGGTCGGCAGCGATATCTGGACAGACTTGGCCGTCATTACCATTCCAAGCAAAAATGTGGAGACTGTTGCGCAATTTGGGAACTCTGACGTATTAAAACAAGGAGAAACGGTGATTGCCATTGGAAATCCATTAGGAATGGATTTTTACGGCTCTGTCACAACAGGGGTGATTTCCGGAAAAGACCGTTCCGTTCCTGTCGATTTGAACGGTGATGGAACAGTGGATTGGGAAACGGATGTATTGCAAACAGATGCGGCCATCAACCCTGGCAACAGCGGCGGTGCTTTAGTGAATATCGCCGGAGAAGTAGTCGGCATCAATTCCATGAAAATTGCGGAAGACAGGGTTGAAGGATTAGGCTTTGCAATTCCGATCAACACGGTCATTCCGATCATTGAAGAGCTTGAAAAAAACGGAGAGGTTAAGCGTCCGGCGATGGGAATCGGATTAATGGATTTAACGGACGTGCCATCCTTCTACCAAAAACAAACGTTAAGATTGCCTGACAATGTGACAACAGGTGTTGTTGTTTCAGAAGTTGTACCTGGTTCCCCTGCAGACCGCGCGGGAGTCAAGCAATATGACGTCATTGTGGAAATGGACGGACAAAAAATTGAAAACTCCATTGATTTGCGAAAATATCTATATAATGAAAAAGAAATTGGAGATACTTTGAAAGTAAAAGTATATCGTTCAGGTAAAGAGATGGAGTTGAAATTAAAATTAACGGAAGGCAGCCAATTATAATTTGTGGATAAATTCGGGTTATCCACACGAGTTTGTTCACAAAAGAGCAGGAACAAAAAGTTGATTGTTTCCTGCTCTTTCTTTGTTTGTTACAATGTTTTGTGGATAAAATAAGAAAAATGTGAATAACTCTGTGGAAAAATGCGTTCAAAAGGAGGGCATGAAAATGAACATATTTTGCTGTGAAATGCATGTAAATCATGCGTTAGATGTGGTTNTTGCTGAAACGAAGGAATTTCCCATTTTAGAACAAGTGAAAGAAGAAGAAAAGTTATCCACAAAATGCGAGTATTGCGAAAAGGAAGCAAAATATCTTGTATCAAGAAAATAACTTTACACAAAATGTAGATTTGTTTTGTGGATATGTGCAAAACTTTTGTGGATAACTTGTTTATAAATGCTTTTTTCATGTGGATTCCATGTGAATTTCTAAAAATTATCATTAGTTGAACAATAATAGGTATGGACGGTAAAAGGTGGAGAAGATGAACATTTCGATTATTTCGGTAGGAAAGTTAAAAGAAAAATATTTAAAAATGGGAATCGATGAGTATGCAAAGCGCCTTTCGGGGTATGCCAAAGTGGATTTCGTGGAAGTGGCGGACGAAAAGGCTCCTGAACAGCTGAGCGAATCCGAAATGGAAATCGTGAAAAAGAAGGAAGGCGACAGGATTTTATCGAAAATTCCTAATGGCGCCTATGTTTATGCCCTTGCCATTGAAGGAAAAATGAAAAGCTCGGAGGAATTTGCGGAAGGGTTGGAAAAATTGATGACATATGGCACAAGCAAAGTGGCCTTTGTCATCGGCGGATCCCTCGGTTTACATAAAGATGTGTTGAAGCGGGCGGACGAAAAAATCAGCTTCGGCCCCATGACCTTCCCCCATCAGCTCATGCGCCTCATTCTGCTGGAGCAAATCTACCGCGGATTCCGGATTATGAAGGGGGAGCCGTATCATAAATAAAGGAAAAAGCAACAACTTACATTGGTAAGTCGTTGCTTTTTATTTTAAAGGATTATTCCACTTCATCATGACTGATATGCATATCGTAAATGAAAAGCGCGCTTTCATCATCTTTGATGCGTCTTAATTTTTGGACTACCGTTTCAAACAGTGATTCTTCCTCAACCTGCTCTTCAAGGAACCATTTCAGAAAGGAAATCGTAGTATATTCTTTTTCGCTTTCCGCAATATCGGAAAGATTATAGAAACGGCTTGTTACCACTTTTTCATGTTCCAACGCCTTTTCGCAGGCATCCAGCACGGATTCGTATTCATTGCTTGGATCGCCAAAGCCTGTAATAATCGCTTGTTCGCCGCGATCTTGAAGATATTTGTAGATTTTCATTCCGTGCTCTCTTTCTTCTTCTGCATGTTCCAGGAAAAATTTCGCGAAACCATTATAATTCTGGCTTTCACAGTAGGAAGCCATCGCAAGATAAACATGGGAAGAATAAAATTCATAATTCATCTGGTCATTTAACGCTTCCACCAATGTGGGAGACATTTTGGTGCTTGCGCTTCTTTGTAAATTTGTCATAGGCTATCATCCTTTCTAAATTAGAGTCAATAGTGCATCAAGTGCAACTATGGGTTTCCTCCATTATGATGGGTCCAAGACATATAAATCATGTACAGGAAATTTTTTACGTTTCTATATATACCTTCTCACATAATCTTTCATAGAGGGTGGCAAATTTATTACGAATTGAAGAATATTTTATAAACTCCTTTTTATTCCTGATGGCTAACGCTTGATCTAAATAATAAGAGATGCTTAGCATTTTTAGCATGCATCCGATTTCGTCCAGCAATGCTTCATTGGTCATCGCTTCTTCCAATTCATCCACAGGCAAAAATTCCTCTTGGGAATCGTTGATTTTGACGAGAATAAACCAGCCGACATCCACGATATATTTTTTCCGGTTTGTAATGGTCAACAGATCCCCTTGTTCAAGAAAAACCGGGTGCAAGACGAGGTTTTCCTTTTTATAGCCCTGACAAAAACATTGAAATTCAATACCGCGATTATCTGCTACAATAAAATTACCCACCATTGATGCCTCCAAACCATTTTCTAATTATCAAACATAAAAATAATGCAGCAATCAGGTTCTTTTATGATAATGATAATCGTTATCATGAAAAGAATCAATAAATCATCATTGAAGTATGTTCATTTGAAACGGGACAGGATTTTAATATGCGAAGCTGAAAGGGAGTTAAAAACGTTTGGAAGGAGTGGTAACATGACAGAAAAAGCAAAATATCGAACTTGGATCCGGGTTTATAAACTGGTGATTTTTATTGGGATGGCCCTTATCCTGCTGGATGCCTTATTTTTGCCGATTGAATTGTACTTGAAAGTGGTTGCGGTGATTTTGGCGCTGCCGTTTCTTTATATTTCCTTTTTGCTTCTCTATTCCATTTATCAATTTTCTCCAATAGGCGGAAATTATCAATCCAGGATTCATGATTTCATTGTTTCCAAAGTCGATTGGGATGGAAAAGGAAAAGCGTTGGATATCGGTGCGGGCAATGGATCACTGATCATTAAATTGGCGAAAGCATTTCCCGAAGGCGCTTTTACCGGAATTGATTTTTGGGGAAGAGGTTGGGGATATTCAAAAGAACAATGCAAGCGGAATGCGGAAGTCGAAGGTGTTTCTAATCGGGTTAAATTTTTGAAAGCAAGCGCTGCCGATCTCCCTTTTGAGGATGGGGAATTCGATTTGGTTGTAAGCTGCCTCACTTTTCATGAAGTGAAAGATTCCAAAAACAAAACGGAAGTGGTCAAAGAGGCATTAAGAGTGTTGAAGCCGGGTGGTAACTTTGTTTTTTTGGATTTGTTCGGGGATGAGAAAATTTTCGGCGATGAACAAGCGTTCTTGGAAGAAATAAGGGCACAGGCGTCCAATCTGGAGAGCTGTAAACTGGCCGATGCCGTCCAATTGCCTAAGCTTTTGCTGCACAAAAAAGTATTGGGGCATGCAAGAATCTTAAAAGGGAAAAAATAAAAGCCGAACAAAAAGGGAGAGGCCTCCATGATATATGGCCTCTCTCTTTCAGTTTGTCATTGGCCGGGTTAACGGATTCCCTTTCTTCCACCGATTATTTTTTATGTGTGGAAGTTTCGTCCAATGACAATCTGCCGTCTTCCATTCGATAAACTTTATCGCAATACTCAAGCATACGTTCGTCATGGGTTACCATGATGGCTGCTTTATTTCTTAGTTTTGTTTCTTTTGCAATCAGTTGGACGACTTCAAAAGCTCTTTTTGAATCCAGGCTTGCAGTCGGTTCGTCTGCCAGGATGATGGATGGATTGTTCATAAAGGCGCGGGCGATGGCGGTCCGTTGCCGTTCTCCCCCGGACAATTGTTCAGGGAATTTTTTCAATTTTTCNCCCAAACCGAGTTCNTGCAACAATTGAATGGCATATTGCTTGTCCTCTTTCGTCACTTTTCCGGCCATTCTTTTTACGACAAGCAATTGATCAAGCACATTTAAATAAGGGACAAGATTGCTTGTCTGCAAGATGAAGCCTATTTCATGAAGGCGCACTTTGGCCAAATCTTTCGGTTTGATTTCATGAAGGTTTTTGCCGTTCAGAATGACCTCGCCTTGTGTAGGATTCAAGAGGGCCCCTGCAATTGATAAGAATGTACTTTTTCCTGAACCTGATGGACCAATGACAGCAATAAATTCTCCTTGTTCCACTGTCAGCGATACATCATTCAGGGCTTGGACTTCATTTTCTCCTTGTTTGTAAATTTTAGAAACGTTTTTGAATTCCAAAACAGGCATTATTCTACCCTCCCTATCGCTAGCAGTGGATCAATTTTTACAATTCTGCGGACAGAAGCCAGTGATCCTAATGTCGAAATCAAAATCAATAAAATGGAGTATAAAATGACCAGTTTCACGTCAAGCGCAAATGGCATTTCATCCGGCAGAATGAGGGCTGTCACATAAGTCAGCAAGATTCCGATGATTACGCTCGTCAGTGACAGCAAGAACACTTGGGAAACAATGATTTTGGCAAGGAAACGATTGCTAGCCCCAATAGCTTTCAAGACGCCGAATTGATTGGATTTTTGCAATGTGAGTACGTAGAAGAAAACACCCAATACAAATGCTGAAATGACCAAAAGGAATGTCAGCATCATCATGATGGTGCCGTTTTCCTCTTTATAACCGGGCACTCCTTGGATGGCTTTTGCCTTTGTTACGATTTCAATATTGTCAAATTCTTTGTTTAACTTTTCAGCATTGATGTTTTCCCCTTGCATTACAATCGCATTGACCGGTTTTTCGACACCTTTGTTTGAACCGGGCGCTGCAAACTGGATTGCTCGCCATTTATCTAAAGTGGTAAATATGGCCGGCAAGTGGTTGTATGTTTCATTCGTCACAAACCCGACAATTTTCATTTTTTCCAGTGATCCTTCAATTTTTAACGTGTCCCCGACTTCATAACCTTTTTTCTTCAAGGAATCATTGGCGATAACTTCCAAAGGCTGATCTTTTTGAAGGGGTTTTCCTTCAACAATTTCAGGTTCTAGGAAGCTGCCGGGAATCACTCCTATAATAGAAACGTCCACTTTTTCATTGTCGGAAGATGATTCATTGATGACTGTCAACGATGTTGCCCCTACTGGCGACGCATCTTCGACACCGGATTGTTGTTTTAAATCGTCGACCAATGTTTCGCTGATTACGGAGCGGCTCATGGAAGCTCTTGATCCTTCTTCAAATGCAACATAGTCGGCATCCATATTTTTTAATGTGGCGGCACTTAATGTGGTAAGGCCGTTACCGAGACCGCAGAGAATAAATACGAGCCATGCAATGAGAACGGTAATTGCCCCGATCAGTAAAAAACGCAGTTTGCTGTGCTTTAGCTCTTTGATTGCGAGATACAATATTTGTCCACTCCTTATCGGTATTCTAAATGGTCATGTATGACTATTACGAGTATATTAGTATTTTTGTGAATAGTCAATCTTGACTATTTGGGCAACAGATAATAATCTGTTGTCAATTCTAGAGAAAATAGGAACCATCCCATGTGCCCATTTAAAAGATGTGTGGAAATTAATCTGCGTGATGAAGTTTCTGGATGGTTTTTTCAAGAAAGGCAATTTCCGCTTCCAACATTGCAATTTTATGTTCAACGGCCAAGTTCACTCCGAACCGTATTTCGTGTGCCGGGGTCTGTTTAAGTGATTCCATCATTTTTTTGTTCTTCTCCAATCGTTCTTTTAAGGAGGAAATCACCTTTTCCATTGGAAGAAAGTCTATAAACATCAACCCGATATCGCCTTTATAATGAACCGTTTCTGCAGACGAGAGATTTTCAATGAGCAATTGATAAAAATATTCCCGGCCTTTCTCGTTGATGGAATAAACTTTCCGCGTAGGCCGGTTTCCTTCTTGTTCTAATTGGATGTCGATATACCCTTGTTGATGAAGTTTATCCAAAGTGGCATAGGCGGTCGGCTTTTTCATATCGGTTACTGTATTTAAGTTTCTTTCAATGAATTCATTGATTTGATATCCGTGCTGGCTTTGTCCCATAAGCAACCCGAGCAATATTAGAGAGCGATGTTTCATGAAATCCGCCTTTCATTTTGGAATACAAAGTATATTTTCCCGTAAATTTTTTTCATAGTCAAATGGGCGTCATCCGGGGAAGCCGGAAGGACATATCGTGAGCGAATCCAATGCTTTTGATTGGTTTCCGGTTTGAATGATTAACTGTTGCATCGATGAAATTTGTTTTGCATTATGTTGCAATAGCAATTGATGCGTTTTCATATTGTTCATCCGTCAATGCTTTCACAATAAAATGTGCTACATCCGCCCGCGGAATGGTGCGCGAGTTTTTTGGCACCCCTTCTTTTGCTTCCCTGTACTTTCCGGTGAAAGGATCATTTGTTAACCCCATAGGCCGTACAATCGTATAACTCAATTCATTCGATTTAATATAATTCACTGCATTGCGATGGTCGGCGAGGGCATGTTTCAACATTTGCATCACCATTTTTCCGCTGATTCCCGGAATTTCCCCGTCAATCCCCGCGGAAGCCGTGTAGATGATTCGTTTGACATGATGTTTTTTCATGCCATCCACGATATTTTTTGTCATTTCTTCAAGTTCCGTCGATTTTTTCATCCCTTTGCTTGACCCTAGACAGGATACGACTACATCATGGCCTGCAATTGCTGCAGATACTTCTTNTTTATTGAAGGCATCGCCTTGTATCACATGTAACTTTTCATGTTNGAGTTCCATTTTGGATGGGGTGCGTACAAATGCAGTTACTTCAAANCCCTTTTCTAATGCTTGCTTTACAACCTGTCGGCCGACGCCACCGGTTGATCCAAATACGATCACTTTCATAAAAATCCTCCTTTTTTTATTCCGATCCACTACAGGGTAAATATTCCTTGTTCATCAATTATAAGATCGAGTTATTTAAGATGCCAGTTGAGTATTTAAAAGATTATAGGCAAGATTTTTCATAAGCAAAGATAAAAGCGTGCTTAAAAATTCATATGCAAAAAA
>JGI1652J44930_10000484_pt1 | contig 15516 bp, 17 predicted proteins | sample NewIslsDNAsample_FD_44930 | JGI IMG/M metagenome (IMG submission 44930)
ACAGACATCCACATTTTATTATATATAGCGAATAACGCCAAGCATCAACTTCTTTTCCTTTGTTAAACATGTACTGATTCGCAAAAATCAACCATTCCTATATAATTAATGAAATAATGTTTAGGACTCTGTCTCTAATTTACTAGCTGCTAGAACAAATAGGCTGTGGGTTAAAGCTTGTACTAACCGGAAAGGAGAATGAGAGGGATGATTCAACCAAAACCATCTGTACAAGGATTGCCTGTTTATCAACCAGGAAAACCATTGGAAGAAGTCCAACGCGAATTAGGATTAACAGATGTGATTAAACTGGCTTCCAATGAAAACCCGTTTGGTTGCTCACCTAAAATTTCCGCTGCGCTGCAGNAAATCAGCGATTATTATCATCAGTATCCGGAAGCAACAGCACCTCTATTAAACGAAAAACTAGCCAAACATTTAAACATTGATCCGGATCAGATCATCTTTGGCAATGGATCTGATGAGATTATTCAGATGATTTGCCGCACATTTTTAGAACCCGAGGATGAAGCCATAATGGCTGATATCACTTTCCCTGTTTATAAGACAGAAGTTCGAATCGAAGGCGGCGTTCCTGTTACGGTTCCTTTGAAAGACGGCACACATNACTTAAAGGCAATGAAAGAAGCCATCACAGACAAAACCAAAATTGTTTGGATTTGTAATCCCAACAATCCAACGGGCACCTTTGTTGATCATAATACTTTACAATCGTTCTTACAAGAAATCCCTAAACATGTTGTAGTGGTGCTAGACGAAGCTTATGTTGAATATGTTACAGACCCGACATTCCCTAATTCATTAGCACTCTTGGCTGAATATCCACAACTCATTATTTTGCGTACTTTTTCCAAAATATACGGCCTAGCGGCATTTCGCATTGGCTACGGTATTGCTCATCCCGAAATAATTGGTGAATTGCATCGGGTGCGCCCTCCATTTAACACGAGTCGGCTTGCTCAACAAGCAGCATTAACCGCGCTTGATGATCAAGACTTCGTCGCTCATTGCAAGGAAGTCAATGCCAAAGAGCGTGAGCGCTTAATACAACAAATTGAACAATGGGATCTTCACTACTTCCCTACGCAAGGAAACTTTATTCTCTTTGATACCGGCGCACCTTCCGAAGAAGCATATCAATATTTACTNGAAAGAGGAGTAATTGTTCGTGCAGGACTCGCTTATCCAACCTACATACGTGTAACTGTAGGAACACCAGAGCAAAATCATCGTTTTATTCGCGTGTTCTCAGAGTTCCTTCAACAGAAGCAGGCAGATTAATTAAGAGAGGATCAAACGTCATTTAAAACAAAAACCATTGCATTGATTTCCCATCCCTGAGAAAATATATACGAAAGGGAATTANTACAATCGATCAAAAAATAGGAGTGATCATCATGGCTAAAACTGAATCAAACATGTTCCCATTAGGAAAATCAGCACCAGACTTTGAGTTGTATGATGTTATATCCGAAGAAAAAAAGTCTCTCCAAGACCTTCGTTCGGAAGTCGCAACTGTTATNTTTTTTATCTGTAACCATTGTCCTTTTGTAAAACATGTTCAACATGAACTCGTTCGCTTAGCCAATGATTACATCCCAAAGAAAATCTCATTTATCGCCATCAACTCCAATGATGTTGAACAATACCCGGAAGACTCGCCTGAAAATATGAAAAAGGTCGCCGAGCAATTACAATATCCCTTCCCCTATTTATATGACGAAACTCAAGAAGTAGCGAAAGCATATCAAGCTGCTTGTACACCCGACTTTTATATCTTTGATAGTGAACTAAAATGCGTCTATCGTGGCCAGCTTGACGATTCTCGCCCAGGAAACGAAATCCCAGTCACAGGTCATTCGATTCGTACAGCACTTGACCAAATTCTTAAAGGTGAACCGGTAACAGTCGAACAAAAACCAAGTTTGGGTTGCAACATCAAATGGAAACCGGAAAATAGCTAAAAAAAGGAGGGGAAAATTTTCCCTCCTTTTTTAGTTTCGCTTCATTTGGTAAAGCGGGCCTTGATAAAGATTGTCATCGATCTCCATCGGCTCAATTAGAGGATGTAGATGTTGACGATAATGACGAATCAGAAGCAACATGGACATCACGCCTGAGAACGGACTAATACATAACCCCCAAATCAGACTGATTACAAATACATAAGTTCCGAATAGTAAATTCAATAATCCCGTGGAAATCATTCCTTCTAACAGATAGTAACCTATTAAGGCTGGCAGTCCAACGAACAACAAATANAAAGCATGGATTAACAAAATAGTTCCAAAAAAGATCACACCTGAGAGTAGAACGCGAAAAGGATTTTCCATTAACAATCGAAAAGCTAATCCAATCGATCTCCAAACTTTCACTCGCAACCTAACAATAAAAATAGGTGAATGGAGAAACAAAGTGAAAAACAACAACCCAATAATTACACTTAGCACAATTGGAATGACAATATACTCTTCACCAAATACTTGTGCAAACAACAAATTCCCAAAGAACATCACAGCAAACACTGGAATCCCAAGCAAAAGAATGGCAAATTGCAATCCTGTTAAACGCCAAAGATTGCGAAACGAATACACAAAGTAAGTCCCAATTGATGATCGATTTTCAAAAACACTCTCGATCGTTGAACCATACAATCCACCAATCAACATGGATTGCAAAATTGTTAAAACAATCATATATAGAACAAAAATAATAATTATCGGAATCGAAACAATCGAACCAGCAACTGCATCGAACTGATTCAAATCAAAATCAAAGTCTGTAAAAAACTGTATTCCACTTACTGCGCCCAATGTACCAAAGACCACCAATGCAATAGCAAGATAAAAGCCTATAGTTGCTAGAAAAGTAAGCACGAAATTTAATAAAATCCCCAAGAAGTTTGCAAATGTCAGTTTAACTCCATGTTTTAGTATGGATAACATTTACGATCTTCTCCTTTTATCCAATTTCTCTATCCTTTATGCGAACTTATGATGGAAATAATTGTTCCTTTTGTACTGAAGGTAGTAGCCCTTCATCTGCAGACCTCTCAAGTAATACCGAAATCGCCTTATACCCGGTCTCACCTAAATCGCGTGTAAACTCATTCACATAGAGCTCAATATGTTGTTGGATCACTGAACGCTCTAATTCCTGTGCGTGCTGCATCACATAATCATCATATACACCAGGATGCTCCCAAGCATATTCAACCGAACGACGAATCCAATCAGAAATTTTGGCTGTATCAAGATCCTTACGAGCGACAATTGCTCCCAACGGAATCGGCAATCCGGTTTCTTGGGTCCACCACTCTCCTAAATCAACTAAACGATATAGACCATAAGATGGATATGTAAACCGTGCTTCATGAATCACCAAACCTGCATCAATTCGACCATTCTGAACTGCGGGCATGATTTGGTGAAAAGGCATCACTTCAATTTTTCCGATCCCGCCGGGTATATGGCTCGCTGCCCATAGCCGAAAAAGCAAATAAGCAGTGGATCGTTCACTTGGAACTGCGATTCGTTTTCCACTCAACAAAGCTGGATCTTTCTTGTCCTCATCCTTCCGAACTAAAACCAATGGTCCACAACCATTCCCCAATGCTCCTCCACATGGAAGCAACGCATACTTTGTTAACACCAACGGTAAGACTGCACAAGAAACCTTTAACAAATCATAGTCATTCGTTTTTACTGCCAACTCATTCGTAACATCCACATCCGCATAGGATACATCCAATTGTGGTGCACCAGGCACCAACCCGTGAACCCAGGCATAAAAAACAAATGTATCATTTGGACATGGAGAAAACGCTACCTTCATCATAATACCTCCATTAATACCCTGCTCGCTTTAGCCAAACTAGCTAATGCGTCATCAATTCGCCATTTACTTTTATCACGCTTACCAACTATATTAGAGATGGCACGAATTTCAAGTACTGTCGCTTGCATCAACCTTCCTGCAGTAGCCACGCCGAATCCTTCCATTCCTTCTGCCGTCACATTGGGGACTCTACGTTGTAGTTCAAGTGCAGTCGCTTCTGTGCCAGTTACCGTCGATACTGTTAGAATAGGACCCATCAAGGCCTTCAATCCAGCAGCTTGAAAAGCATGGACAAACTTCTCGCATAAGCGCTTATCGGCTACAATTTTCGATGATCCCAATTGATTCACGTCGGCAAATCGGAAACCGGTAGGCGTCTCAACACCAAATTGAGCAGCAACCATTTCAGAGGCAACTACAATTGAGCCTAACTCAGCTTTTCCTCGAAATCCTCCACCAATCCCCATATTGATCACCAACTCATACCGCTGCTTGGTCATCGCCTGCGTCGTTGTAACCGCTGAAACGATTGGCCCAATCCCTCCAACCAAAACATCGATCCCTCGTTGCTGACCCAAACCCTGCAAAACTGCATCTCGTTCACGTTCAACAGCGGTTACAATTAAAATGTTTTGCTTGCTAGATGGAAGGCCCATCGCTCCCCACCTCACAACCGATACAAAAATTGTTTTGAAACCCTAACGTGACTATAACATAGGATGTCTTGATAACCAACAGTTGCATATTTGAAAACTAACGAAAAAAAATCAAAATAAAAATACGAAACCCACTTGTGCTATAATAACAACAGATCAAAACCATCTAGCAGCAAAATTCTACTGGAAATCCATTCTTTCAGTAATTCATTCATTTTTTTTCTGCAAATGAACAACATAACATTGGAATTACAGTTATAGGTGGAATCAGGGAGGGATTCCAACATTGTCACATTCTAAGTCGATTTTCGTTGGAACATTAACCGTCCTCTACTTGTTGATATGGCTGTGGGCAGCTTGGGAGCCTGTTAACCGTTTTATCTGGTTCCTTGAGAACATTCTGATTTTCGTCTTTTTAATCGTCTTTATCCTCATGCATCGTCGCTTTACTTTTTCCCGTATTTCCTATTTTTTTATTTTTGTCTTCTTGACGCTGCATACCATAGGAGCGCATTACTCCTATCAGACACCCATTGATCCTTGGCTAAAGCAATGGTTTACCCTCGATCGCGCCTACTATGACCGCATCGTTCACCTTTGCTTTGGCTTACTCATGATCATTCCAATTAGAGATTGGTTAAGCCAGTTAGCTGCTCAAAGCAAACAATGGCTGATCTCCTACTTTGCAGTTTTAACTCTTTTCTCTGCTAGTGCTTTTTATGAGTTAATTGAAATGTGGATTACATACATCGTGGCACCAGAGCAAGGAACCAACTTCATTGGCCTTCAAGGGGATCCATGGGATACACATCGTGATATGGAACTCGCCTTATATGGTTGTCTGTTGACCTTATTAGTCTATCATCTTATCAAATGGATCAACCAGAAAAGAGCAACACAAAAAAATAGCCTTCGCAAGAATGTATAATCATTGGTGATTCATGAAAAAGAAAGCATTTTTATGTTAAAATCAAATAATGATGAGAAAAGGAGTAAAACCGATGGATGGGCGAAAACGTTCAGCAATTCAACCGGGCAGCCGTGTGCTGATTGTACGCAAAAAAGATCAGGCGACAGGAAAATTGACTGAAGGCATCGTCAAAGAAATTCTAACAAAATCACCTACACATCCAAGGGGAATCAAAGTTCGTTTAACAGATGGTCAAGTTGGAAGAGTTAAACAGATTCTGAGTTAGAAATAAATCCATTTAATCTTTGATGATTGTACATAAAAGGATGGTCTAATTTGGCTGCAACAGAAACCCCTATTCAACTCANAAGTAAACAGCTCTTTTTTTTTCATATTTCACTCTATATTGGCGCCTTTCTTTCGCATTTTACCGCAAATATTGTCAATGTAGCTCTTCCAATTTTGACCCAAACCTTCCACCAGCAAGAAAGCCTTGTCAAATGGATTGCGATCTCCTATATGCTTACCATCTCCGTCACCTTACCGTTAATGGGGAATTTAGCTGACCGAATGGGTCATCGTCTTCTACACAATCTGGGCTATACTCTTTTTACAACTGGCTCTTTTCTCATTGCGATTTCACCTAACCTAATTTTGATCATTCTCTTTCGCGTGATCCAGGCACTGGGAGCTTCCATGTTTCAAGCTACCAACATGGCGTTAATCACGCTTCATACACCCAAAGAACAGCGAGGACGGGCCATTGGCCTCTTCAGTTCTGCAGTTGCTGTGGGAGCGATGAGTGGTCCTTTTGTCGGTGGATTTATTCTTCAATGGCTGGATTGGCATTGGCTTTTTTGGGCAAACATCCCATTTTCGGTCGTCGCCATCTTGCTTTCCTTGAAATATGTGCCAAAATCCCTTCCAGCATCCCAAAAACAAACCTTTGATGGCTTAGGCATCTTTCTCTTTGCCACCATGATGGGGGCCTTTATCTGTTGGCTCTCCTTTGATCGAGATTGGAGTTGGCTTTTGCTGATCACTCTACTCAGCGTCTGCCTTCTATTTTTTTGGGAGCGAAGACATCCACTCCCCTTCATTCCATATCATCTGCTTCAAAACTCGTTGATCAGCATCTCTATGCTCGTCATCTTATCGGCCTTTTTTATCGCGAATGCCGCCTTAGCCTCAATGCCTTTTTATTTGAATCAAATGATCCATTTACAACCGTCTCAAACTGGCTACATGATGATGATCTACCCTGTCTCAATCGCTATCGCNGGTCCTATAGCCGGCAGACTTTCAGATCGCTACGGTTCAAAACGATTTGCAGCAATCGGCATTACTTGTGTTTTAATTAGTTCTTTTATGATCGTCATGTTAAAAGGGCAACTCTCACTCTTGCAAATCGCCTTGGCCTTTATTTTGTTTGGCACAGGAGTCGGTTTAGCCACTTCACCAACCAACCACATGATCATGGTAAACATCCCAAAGCAGTATGCTGGCATCATCAGCGGTGTTCTTGCCTTGCTGCGCAACCTTGGAATTCTGTTAGGTTCCACCGTGAGTCTTGTGCTGATAACCGCTCAGCATTCAATGTACACCAATATACTGCATATTTTTACTATTTGCACAGTGGTTTCTTTAATTTGCTTCATCTTATTTGGTTATGTCTATTGGCAACACNCAAAGCGCATCTAATCGTAACTGTTCCTTGTGGGATTAATGAGCGCCACCATTTTTCGAAACTGTTCTTCACTCATCGTACCCATCACTTTCTTTTGAATAACACCCTCTTGATCGACAAAATAAGTGGTTGGAATCGATACAATTTGATAAACTTCTCCTACTTCGCCGCTGAAATCAAACAAAACAGGAAACTGATAGTTTTCCTTGCGTATGAACCTTTTCACTTCTTCAGGATGATCTTCAATCGTTAGATTCACCATCTGAAACTGCACATCGTCCTTATACCGTTGATACATTTTTTGCAGCATGGGAAACTCCACTTTACAAGAACCGCACCATGATGTCCAAAAATGGATCACAGTTGGTTTGCCCGTCTGAACTAAGTCGTGTTTTCGGCCATCGATCCCAGGTAAAACAAAATTCGCCGCTTTGCTTCGATCTTGAACCACATTCACTTCTTTTTCCGGCTTGTCAGACAGAAGTACGGTTTGTTGTATTCCTAGCCCTATTAAACAAATCACTAACAAAATAAAAACACCGAAAACTAGTCTTCGAGTCATCGCGTATATCACCCTTTTCTTTGATCATATCCGAGATGTGGGCTGCTTATTCATCATAGCTAATACATAAAAAAGCGATCCTTTAAGGATCGCTTCGCTTATCCATTTTTTACAAATCGTTCAATTCGATCCAACGCTTCCTTTAACTCTTCCAGCGACGTAGCATATGAAATACGGACATGATCATTTGAACCAAAACCTGAACCAGGTACCACCGCAACCTTCTCTTTTTCTAACAACGCTGCAGACCACTGATCAGGATCCTCATAAGTAGATGCATCTAATGCTTTCCGGATGTTCACAAATGCATAAAAAGCTCCATCCGGTTTTTGACAAACAAAACCGGGAATCTCATTCAGTCGCTTCACCACATAGTCACGACGTTCTTTAAATGCTTGTTTCATCTTTTGCACTGGTGCTTGTGGGCCATTTAAAGCTTCAATTGCTGCATATTGAGCAAAACTCGTAGCATTTGATGTACTATGACTTGTCAGGTCCGCCACAGCAGCGATCACTTCGCTGTTCCCGGCCACGTAGCCGATTCTCCACCCGGTCATGGAGTATGTCTTCGACAAACCATTAATGACAAACGTTCGAGCATAAAGTTCAGGACTTAAACTAGCAATGCTTACATGAGGCTGATCATCATAAATTAAATGCTCATAGATCTCATCGGAAATAATCAAAATATCTCGTTGAATACAAACTTCACCAATTGTCTCCAATTCTTCACGTGTGTACAACATTCCAGTAGGATTAGAGGGGCTATTTAAGATCAATGCTCGCGTTTGATCAGTAATTGCTTGACTCAATTGCTCCGGTGTGATTTTAAAAGAATTTTCCTCAGATCCTTCGATCACAACCGGAACTCCGCCAGCTAACTTTACTTGGTCCAAATAGCTGACCCAATAAGGAGAGGGTACGATCACCTCATCCCCTTCATCCAATAAAACCTGAAACAGATTATAAAGCGCTTGTTTGGCTCCTGCTGTTACTGCTACCTGATTCGGTTGATAACTTAGCCCATTGTCGCGTTCAAACTTTTTGATAATGGCTTGAATCAACTCAGGAATTCCCGCAGATGCAGTATACCTTGTTTGACCATTTTCCAATGATTTTTTCGCAGCCAATACAATATGTTCTGGTGTGTCAAAATCGGGTTCTCCTGCTCCCAAACCAATCACATCTAAGCCTTGTGCTTTTAATTTTTTAGCCTTTGCTGTAATCGCAAGCGTAGGTGAAGGTGTCAGACGTCTAGCACGTTTTGATAAATGAACCATCTTTGCATTATCTCCTTAACCAACAAGATTTCATGNTTTATCTTATCACGTCTTCCTTCCTTCGGCTAGAGCTTTTGTCTGCGTGGCGATCATCCACTCTTCATTCGTCGGCACCACTAACACTTCAACTTTTGAGGACGATGTGCTAATCCGATGTATACCGGACTGAGCAGATTGATTTGCTTCATCACTGATCGCAACCCCCAAAAATCGAAAAGCTTCACAGATGCGTTTTCGGATCAACGGAACATTTTCCCCTACTCCTGCCGTAAACACAAGCACATCCAAGCCTCTTAATACCGGCAAAAATGAACCAATCATCTTTTGCATCTGATATACATAGATATCAATCGCTANTTTCGCATTTTGCTCTCCACTCTCCATTGCCGCGATCAACTCGCGTAGATCATGAGAAATCCCTGAAACTCCCAATAGGCCGCTCTCGTGATTCAACATCTCAATCACTTGCGCAGCACTTTTACCTGTCTTCTCCTTTAAAAATGGGATAATCGCGGGGTCGAGACTGCCGCTCCGCGTTCCCATCATCACTCCTTCCAACGGCGTAAAACCCATACTTGTATCCAATGGCGTGCCATCAGCAGTCGCCGTGATACTGACACCATTTCCAATATGACAGGTAATCAGCTTAAGCTCGGACAACCCCTTTCCTAAAAAACGCGCCGCTTGCTCAGCTACATATGCATGCGAAATTCCATGGAATCCATATTTGCGAATTCCATATTGCTGCGAAACCTGCCTCGGCAATCCATATAAATGAGCATACTTTGGCATTTGTTGATAAAACGAGGTATCAAACACGGCGACTTGTACTGCTTGAGGAAAATAATCCTTCGCCCATCGGATTCCTTCAACATTAGGGGGATTATGGAGAGGTGCGAGTGGAAACAACGCGATTAACTCTTGGATCACACTCTCATCGATCCTTACAGGCTTTAAAAAGCGGTCGCCGCCATGAACCACCCGATGTCCTACTGCTTCCAGTTCATCATAATCCTTTAACACACCATGGAACGGATCAACAATAACTTGGGCTACCTTCTCCATCGCCGTTGCATAATCAAGCGCAAGCTTCACCTCTGTAACGGGTTCACTTCCCGCCTTATGATGGAAAAACGTTGCATCGTTCGTGCCGATTTTTTCCACAATACCAGAAGCAAGCTTTTGTTCCTGCGTCATCTCAAAAATTGAATATTTTATGGATGAACTGCCACAATTTAATACCAATACCTTCATCATTCACCACTACTTCTTATCCTGCCTCTGAATAAGATGCTAAGAATGAACGGAACTGCTCTCCTGTGAGAACCTCCTCTTTCATCAGAATCTGCAAACAGTCACGAAAACATACATCAAATGGGGCCAAACGTTGAACTGTTTTTTGAAACAAATCTTCCAACATTTTCGTTGCCTCCATTTGCAACTTCTCTCGTTCAAGCCATTCGGGCTGAACAATGCCCAAATCGGAGAGTCCCGTTTGAATCAAAGTGTAAGCGTACTGATTTGCCTTTTCGTAATCATTCTTCGCACCTGTACTTTTCTCACCATAAAATCGGACTTCCGCCGCTGCACCAGCTAGACAAACTTGAATTTGCTCTTCAATCTGTTTACGCGTGTAAAGATAGCGATCTGTTTTGACATGATGACGCACATATCCCAATGCTTCGCCGCGAGAAGATAGAGAGATTTGAGATACCGAACCAGGCGATACCAGCTCCGACAAGATCGCGTGCCCCAACTCATGAACAGCAATCCGTTCCTTTTCCTCATAAGTTGCCTCGCGATTTGTCTTTTCGCCCATCATCACCTTATCAATCGCTTGCGAGAAATGACTTTGATCAATTTTTGGCTTCCTCTCACGCATCGCATAAACCGCTGCTTCATTGGTCACATTCTCCAATTGTGCACCTGAAAAACCAAACGTTTCCGTCGCCACCTGCTCCAGATCCACCTCGGGATGCAGCGGTTTATTTCGCGTATGCAAACGCAAGATCTGGATTCGCGCCTTCTTATCGGGTAAACCAACTTCAATATGTCGATCAAACCGCCCTGGTCTTAGTAGTGCAGGATCTAACATATCCTTACGGTTTGTGGCCGCTATCACCAACACAAAAATCTCTTGATTACGCTTGATACCGTCCATCTCCGTCAAAAGTTGATTGAGCGTTTGATCATATTCCCGATGTTGGGCTCCTTCGCGCTTACCACCAATCACATCAATCTCATCAATAAACACAATTGCACTTGACTTTTTCTGACGCTTTGCCCGTTTCACCGCTCCCTGAAACAAACTGCGAATTCGCTTAGCGCCAACACCAACATACTTCTCAATAAACTCGCTGCCTGCCACACTAACAAAAACCGAATCGGTATAGTGTGCCGCAGCTTTTGCCAGCAATGTTTTACCCGTACCAGGCGGACCTGATAGCAGAATCCCTTTTATGGGACGGATGCCATAGGCTTGTAACTCTTTTCGCTTCAACAAAAAATCCAACGCCTCTTGTAACTCTTGTTTCGCATGTTCTTGACCACCAATGTCCTCAAATGAAACATGCAACACCTTATCTTCTTCCCGGCCCAGCAAAGGCAATGGTTTGGCATAGCCACTTCGCACCACATACCAGCCAATAAACACCAAACCCAATAACAGAACAAGGACGGGGGTCATATTACTGCTAAAGGATAACAAAAACAAAAGAACCCCTACACCAACGCCAACAGCAATTCCTTTATCCAACCGCTCCCCCCCCTTTCTGATCCGTTAGCTGAAATACCCGATAAAGATAATGCTTTCCTTGCTTTAACGTAATACAAATCATCGAATCATCCATCAACACTTCATAGTCAACCTTTTGCTTGGTCGCCACTTCTTCCACACTTTTTTTCACCAGTGTATAACGTTTTTGTGCAATTCCTTCCTGCACCCCAAACGCCGCTTCATTCCATGTCCTTAGTAAGAGAGAATTAGGATAATCGACCAATTCTAAAACCAACTCACGACCGCCGGCTTTTTCTTGAACTTCTTGATAAAATGCTGGATAATGTAGCAGCGACTTCTGTGGAATCCCAATTGTAACCATAACCAAGCGGGGTTTTATCTCCAGCGCCTTCAATTCAACAAATGGATTGCGTTCGATCAACGTTGAAATCGACTTTTCTATATAAAACCATTTGTATGCAAAAAAACTGCCAAATAACAAAATGAGTGTTATCACTAGACTAATGGCGCCTTTCTTCATCTCAGCCATTGTCCATTCTCTCCTTCTTCGTATCCCATTCGTTTACATTTGAGTATATCATAGGAAACATTAGTTTTATGAAAGGAAAGAATGGAAATTGGTTGCTACAATTCTTTCTGAATAATACAATCGAAAGTGAGAGTACTGAAGATAGGTGGATGATACAATGAGCATTTATTCTTTTACTGCAAAATCGATTACCGGAGAGGACATCCCCTTGTCTAGATATAAGGGGAAAGTGTTATTAATTGTAAACACTGCCAGTCGATGTGGTTTCACACCGCAATATCGTGAACTACAAACCCTCTATGACAAGTATCAGTCCGCTGGCCTGGAAATCTTAGCCTTTCCATGCAATCAATTTATGAATCAGGAACCCGGTACGGATCAGCAAATACAGTCATTTTGCGAAACACAATATGGCATCACCTTTCCTCTTTTTTCTAAAGTTGAGGTAAAAGGCGAAAACGCTCACCCTCTATTCCAGTACTTGACCAAAGAAGCACCGGGCATTGTCAACGAACAAATCAAATGGAACTTTACAAAATTCTTAGTGAACCGAAAAGGAGAAGTTGTTGGGCGATACGCTCCCACAACCTCGCCCATGAAAATCGAACAAGAAATTCAAACACTACTGGAAGAAGCTATTGAAACAACTGGAGGCCAAACATGACGACGAAAAAACGGATAATTGTTGGCATTTCTGGTGCCACTGGAATCATCTATGGAATTCGTGCTTTAGAAGTGCTTCGTCGACTGAACATTGAAACACACTTAATTGTCTCCAAGGCAGCCGAAATGACACTTCACTACGAAACCGATTTAACCATCAAAGAACTGCGACGACTCGCTGACGTAAACTATGGCATTCAAGACGTTGGATCTGCTATTGCTAGTGGTTCCTTCCCTACAATGGGGATGTTGATCGCTCCTTGCTCCATTAAAACCATGTCTGCTATTGCCAACAGTGTAACGGATAACCTACTTACACGAGCTGCGGATGTTGTAATGAAAGAACGACGGCGGTTAGTCCTATTGCTACGGGAAACACCGCTCACTGCTAGTCACTTAAAAAACATGTTGGCTATTACCGAAAGTGGTGGAATCATTGCTCCGCCTGTCCCCGCCTTTTATACGAGACCACAAACACTGGATGATATCGTCAATCATACAGTCGGTCGAGCACTTGACCTATTTGGCATCGATACCGGTGAATTCTCACGTTGGGGAGAAACGAAATAAAAGAATTCTTGAACACGTTGTCAAGAGCCCTAAATTGGTAAAATAAATTTATAGAGAATTGAGCATCATAAGCGTATCGAACTCCCGTCGTCTTGACGATGGGAGGCATGATCATAACATGTTCGAAACAAAGTCAAGATGTGATGATCATCAAGTCGATAAAAGGCACTTCTGCCTTCTTTTCTTCTCTTAACAATCTTCAAATTCTTCAGATACCTTAACTGATGGGAGACTGCCGAATGTGTCATTTTCAATTGCTGCGCTAAATCGTCGACGCACATCTCCGATTGAACCAATGCATAAATAATTCGAATCCGAGTCGGGTCACCTAATGCGCTGAAAATCGCAGCCATATCGTGAATTAATTCATCCGATAATCTGACTTTCTTCAAATCAACACCTTTATCTTTACACAAAAAGAACAAAACCTCCTGATATCATTACAAACTCTTACTTCAAGTGTAGAAACAATCCCTCACAAAATCAATAGCATTTATCTGAGTCCATTTAGCAGCATCGAATACCAGGAAAAAAATTGGGCTCAAGAGCAAAATGTGTTAAACATAACTGGTTCAACTTCGGTGATACTAAATCTCAGGAGGTGAATGCCTCAATGTCTTCTTCCTCACCTCAAAATCCAAATCGACAGCTGGAATCTTCAACATCCATCAACTACCTCTTTTCACAAAACTACATCGAGACTTGGCTGTCACCTGCTGCCTTTCATCGAATCTGGGAAAACGAGAACATGCTCCCCATTCGTTTTCACTTCGACATTGACATGGAAGAACAACAAGAATCTTTTCCTTTATCTTAACAAAATCTCTTCCTGCCTATTCATCCACCATTCATTTCCTTTGAAGGCTTGTCAGTTTACGAAACTGGCAGCCTTTTTTTATAGAAATAAAAAAGCCTCTGAATGCTACAGAGGCTCGTTGATTATCCCAAAGCGTCAAAAGCCTTTTCGGCTTCATAACAAATTTTCTCTTCATCTAATGTAAGACATTCTCCATCCTTCACCACCTGGTTCCCATCAATATAAACATCACAGATGTCCGCCTTTGATGAAGCGTAAACAAGATGTGAAGTAAGATTATGAAACGGATGCATATGCGCACCTGTTAGGTCCACCACAATCAGATCTGCTCTCTTTCCTACTTCTAGCGTGCCAATCTGATCTTCCAGGAAAAGTGCCTCTGCACCATAGACTGTTCCCATCTTAAGCGCAGTGTTTGCCGAAACCAACTCTGGATCTTGTTCCACTCCTTTGTGCAGTAAAGCGGCCAATCGAATCTCTTCCAGCATATCCAAGTTATTGTTACTGGCAGCACTATCTGTTCCTAGAGAAGGCCGAATCCCTTTTGCCAGCATTTTTGAAATCGGGGCAATGCCGCTGCCTAACTTTAGATTGCTTCCAGGATTATGCGAAATTTTGACATCATCTTCGGCCAACATCGCAATCTCCTCTTCATTAACATGGACTGCATGCGCTACCAATGAACGTCCAGCAAAAAAGCCTAACNTCCGAAGGTGTTCGACTGGACGTACTCCATATTCCCTCACATTCTGCTCTACCTCGCGCTGCGTCTCGGACATGTGCGTATGTAAGGGGAGATCATACTCATTTGCCTTCTCTACAAATTGAGCAATATAATCAGGGGGACAAGTATAGGGAGCATGCGGAGCAAGCATCGTCGAAATACGACCATCACCTGCACCGTTCCAATTCAGTGCAAAAGTGACCGCTTCCCTTAATTTTTCTTTTCTGATTTTCTCTGTTCCCAAACCAATCACACCACGACAAAGTACAGCACGCATCCCCGACTCAACCACGACTTTCGCCACAACATCCATATGATCATACATGTCAAGAAAACAGGTTGTGCCCGTTTTTAACATCTCAACCACTGACAACATCGTACCAGCCTGTATCTGTTGTTCCGTAAAACGTTCTTCCAGCGGCCAAATCTTCGTTTCTAACCACTCCTGTAGGGGTAGATCATCGGCATAGCCGCGTAGAAGCGACATCGCTGTATGACCATGTGTGTTAATCAAACCGGGTAA
>JGI1652J44930_10000487_pt1 | contig 15493 bp, 13 predicted proteins | sample NewIslsDNAsample_FD_44930 | JGI IMG/M metagenome (IMG submission 44930)
CCCCCTTATAGTTACCATGGCGACACTTTTAAATATTGATTATAATTGCTATAATGATATAGTTACCTAGGGTAACCATTTAAATGGGGGTGACCGTGTTGGAAGGTTTTTTACAACAATATTTGCGATTGTATCGTCCTCTTATCAGCTCCTTAAATGAACTATTGGGCAAATACAATCTTTCTTACTCTCTCTGGCAAGTCATTTATTACATAAAGCATCATGGTCCGTCCACTTTGGTTGAAATAGCGAAACGCTACAGCGTGGAAAAGCCCACCATTACGCGCAGGGTCAGCTGCCTGGAAGATCTGCAACTGGTCGAAAAAATTGAAAGCCGCGACCGAAGGGAAAAATTGATGCAACTGACGCCCAAAGGAGAGGAGCTTTATGCGGCATGCCGAAAAGAAATTTCAAATTTAGAAAGAAAAATATTGGAAAAGCTATCTGAAAATGAACTTCAATCCTTTTTCGAAACCCTATCGAAAATCCGCCAACAGCTCGCAGAAAAAGAAGGGAAACAAAAATGAACGATGCAAAATTATGGACGAAAGATTTTCTTATTACCTCATTGATCAATTTTCTTTTAACGTGCGTATTCTATTTGTTAGTCGTCATTGTGGCGGTTTATGCAAAAACGGAATTTAACGCCTCCGCAAGCGTAGCGGGGCTTGCAACGGGGATTTTCATTATCGCCACTTTAATCGGACGGATTTTTGTTGGCAGCAAAATCAATTCCATCGGCTATAAAAGGACGTTAATGATCGGAACTTTCCTTTTTGCGGCATCAAGCCTTCTTTATTTCATACAAATCAATATCGGATTCTTCCTGTTTGTCCGGTTTTTGCATGGGGCAACCCTTGGCTTTGCCGGCACGGCGACCGGAACCATCGTGGCCAAAATCATCCCGGCCAACCGGAGAGGGGAAGGAATCGGATACTACAGCATGAGCTCTACACTGGCTACGGCAATCGGTCCTTTTTTGGGCATCTTATTGACCCAGCATACCGGCTATGAGCTCGTTTTTGGGGTATGTTCATTGCTGGGCATAATCAGTTTCATCACTTCATTTTTTATTGAAGTTTCCGAACCGGAAAAAATGATCGAAAAAGAATCCATGAAAGGACTCAAGCTTTCGAATTATCTCGAACCGAAAGCCATTCCTGTTTCCTTCATCATGCTGATTGCCGCTTTATGCTATTCCGGCGTTCTTTCGTTTATGAATCTTTATGCCCGGGAACTTCATTTGCTGAAAGCAGCAAGTTTCTTCTTTTTGGTGTATTCCGTGGCGATTTTATGTTCCCGTCCGTTTTCAGGACGCCTGTTGGATGCCAAAGGGGCAAACTTTGTCATGTACCCGGCCTTTTTGTTTTTTGCCATTGGAATGTTTGTATTAAGCGCTGCCCAAAATAGTTTTATTTTGCTGCTTTCGGGAGTTTTGATCGGCCTCGGCTATGGAAACATGCAATCCTGCATTCAAGCCCTCGCCGTCAAAGTGACCCCAGTTCACCGCATGGGGCTTGCCACTTCCACATTCTTTATTTTTCTTGACGCAGGATTGGGCTTCGGGCCTTATTTGTTAGGATTCATTGTGCCTTACACGACTTACGGCCATCTGTACTTCGGCCTATGCTTTGTAATATTGTTCAACATTCTCTTATACTTTTTGCTCCATGGACGGAAAACCAAGGAAGTTTGATACCGGTTTTATGCGAAATCATGAAAAAGCAGCACCAGCCTTCTTCGGCTGGTGCTGCTTTTAGTTTTATTCATCTAAAAAGTCATACGGGGTGATGCCATCCATGCCGATCATTGGATGAATTTTCGGCGCTGTTTCCGCGGTCAGCATCGGAGGAAGTTCCGGCATTTCCTTTGGTTCTTCATGTTCAAGTATATTCTCAGGTGCATCCGCACGAAATGTTTGTTCCGTTTGCCCTGTCCTATCAACTTCCGCTTCATCTTCAATGAATGGATTTAATCGGGCGCGCAAAGTCGTGAATCGTTTCAAATCATCGGTGCGTTGGATACCTTTCCAAAATTCTTCCGGTTCCCCGCACAGAATCAGATAATTTTTTGCGCGGGTAATTCCCGTATAAATTAAATTTCTCCGAAGCATTTTTGCGTAGCTCCGGACGATTGGCATGATGACCGTTTGGAATTCGCTCCCCTGCGCTTTATGGATGGAGCAGCAATAGGCAAGGGTGATTTGATTTAAATCTCCCCGGTCGTAAGTAACCTCATTGCCATCGAAAGAAACGACGACCTGATCCTGTTTGTCCACCGTTTCCTTCGCCTTGATAATCGCTACGATTTCTCCTATGTCTCCGTTAAACACATTGCATTCCGGTTGATTCACGAGCTGCAATACCTTATCCCCGATACGGAAAATGGTATCGCCATATTTGATTTCTTTTCTCGTTCCATCTTCGTTTGGATTGACGAGATCCTGTATTTCTTTATTCAAACGGTCGATGCCGGCCGGTCCTTTGTACATCGGCGCCAATACCTGAATGTCCCGGATGGACTGGCCTTTTGACATCGCGCTTTTCACAACCTGCGTCACGACGCTCGCGATTTGTTCGGCGGATGCTTTAATAAAAGAACGGTCCCCCGTTTTTTCCGTAAAGTTGTCAGGAACTTGCCCCTTTTTGATTTGATGGGCCATCTCGATAATCGTCGAACCATCCGCCTGACGGTAGACTTCCATCAATTCGACGGTCGGCACTATTTTTGCCGCCAACAAATCTTTCAACACTTGTCCGGGACCGACAGGGGGCAATTGATCCTGGTCGCCGACAAGCACCACTTGGGCTTCAGCAGGAATACTTTTGAACAGTTGATGGCTCAGCCATGTATCCACCATCGACATTTCATCAATAATAATCAGACGCCCCTGGATTTCACGGTCTGTTTCCTCTTCTTTTTCTTGTCCGTTGAATCCCAGGAGTCGATGAATCGTCATGGCAGGAAGTCCTGTCGATTCGGAAAGCCGTTTTGCCGCTCTTCCCGTCGGCGCTGCCAGCACGATGGGAAATGGTTCTTCTTTCTTTGCATATTCCTTCGGCTCCAAAGAAAGGCCATGCAGTCTTGCATACACTTCCACGATGCCGCGGATGACGGTCGTTTTCCCTGTTCCTGGGCCGCCCGTCAAAATCATAATGGAGGAATTCAAAGCCTGTTCGATCGCTTTTGCCTGCGTTTCGGCATACGTCACGCCCAAATCTTCTTCAACTTCCCCGATGGCTTTTCGTATTTCATCGTTTGAAAAGTTTCGGCTCTCTTCATTCTTCTTCACCAGCTGAAGCACCTTTGTCGCAATGCCGACTTCGCTGAAATAGAGGGAAGGCAAATAAATCCTTGTTTCTTCGCCGCAAATCTTGCCTTCCTCTTCCAATTCAATGACAGCATTTGAAATCGATTCATACGGAATCTCTACCGGCTGGCTCTGCTCAAGAAGTTCCTTCACTTCCGGCAACAATTGCTCCGCCTCTAAATAGACATGTCCTTCCGATAGTGCGGCCTGGTTCAATTTATGCAATACCGCCGCTTTGATCCGATCCGGATGGTTTCCTGTAATACCCAGTTTTCTTCCGAGCTCATCCGCCCTGGCAAAACCGACACCTTCCACTTCCTCAATCAGCCGATAAGGGTTTTGGGTTAACAGTTCAATCGTTTCTTCCCGATAGGTCTGATAAATCTTCATTCCCAGCTGAGGACCGAAACCCCATTCATTCAGCTGGATCATGACCCGATCCAAACCCAAGTTTTTCTCCAGCGCAGTCCGGATTGTCATTTTTTTGTCTTCGGACAGCCTTGGCACTTCATCCAGAACAAAGGGATTTTCCATGATTTTTTTCAGCGCATCCGGTCCCAATGTTTTCACAATCTGTTCAGCGGTCTTTGGACCGATCCCTGGAAACATGTCGCTTGACAAGTAATGAATCACCCCCTGCTCCGTAGCAGGGACCTCCCTTTCAAAGGCTTCCGCTTGAAATTGCAAACCGTATTTCGGATGATTTGACAAGTTGCCGACAAAGCGGTAGTGGAGTTCTTCATCAAGAGCCGGGAAATAGCCTACCACGGTAATTTCTTTTTCTTGATATTTTAGATTCGTTTCTTTGATTTTTACTTTCACGATGGAATACATATTGGAGGCGTTATGAAAAATGGATGCGATCGGACGGCCTAAGACAAACGTTTTCTCGGAATGGTATTGTTCCTCCATTTTCATACGCTCCTCTCCGGTAAAATCTCTTAATATCATATCATTTTTACGGATTGTTATAAAATAGTATCTCCCTTCTCGATAAAATGTTTGACCAATGTTATGATGTTTATAAAAAAACAGTTGAAAGGACCAGGAACATCATGGAATTCAGACCGTGCATCGATTTACATGAGGGGAAAGTGAAACAAATCGTCGGAAGCACTTTGGGACAAAAAAACGTGATTGAAAACTTTATCTCAGAAAAAGATGCTTCCTACTATGCCGAGCTGTTTAAACAGGATGGCTTAACGGGCGGACATGTGATCATGTTGGGCCCTGGCAATGAAGAACAGGCCAAGCTTGCTTTAACCGCATATCCCGGCGGACTTCAAATCGGCGGGGGCATCACGGCGGACAACGCGAAAAAATGGATTGACGCGGGTGCAAGCCATGTGATTGTGACTTCTTACATATTCCACGATGGCAAATTGGATATGGAACGATTGAAAAAGCTTGTCGAGGCGATTGGAAAGGAACATATCGTCCTTGATTTAAGCTGCAGAAAACGGGACGGAAAATGGTATGTCGTGACAGACAAATGGACAAAATTCAGCGACTTTGAAGTCAATCGGGAGAACCTCTCCTTTCTCGAACAATATTGCGATGAGTTTCTGATTCATGCGGTGGATGTCGAAGGAAAAAAAAGCGGCATGCAGGAAGAGCTGGTTCAGGATTTGGCAAAATGGACGACCATTCCTACCACTTACGCCGGCGGCATCCGTTCCTTGGAGGATTTGGAAAGATTCAAAACATTATCCGGCGGGAAACTGCACGTGACAATTGGCAGCGCTTTGGATATTTTTGGAGGCAATCTGCCATATCAGAAAGTTGTTCAATATTGCAATTCATAGGTTGGGTTTATTTTTCCCCCAATGGGCAAACTAAAATCCGAAATCTCCGCTTTGTTTTTGGAACGCCCAAGACGGCCATTTTGAATGCAGATTGAAAAATCATCATTTTTTGGGGGAGATTTTTATGATTGTCTATCCGTTGGGAGTCGGCAGCGCCTTCACTCAACGTTATTACCATAATAACTTTTTAGTTGAACTGAACGATCAAAAACTTCTTATTGATGCAGGGACAACATTGCGCTACAGTCTAAAATCCGCCGGTTTTACTGAAAGTTCCATCCATTATGTCATCATTACACATTTCCACTTCGACCATGTTGGCGGACTGGAAGAACTGTTATTGAAAAGGTATTGGTCCAGGCATCCGGCAAAAGAGAAAATCCAGATCATCACCCATGAAAAACAACGTAATATGCTCGAAAACATCCTGATGCCTGGACTAAATAATCAAAATTTGACGCTTCGCGACTACGCCGGGCTGATTACTGTGGAGGACGAACAACCTGTACCAATCGGGCCCTTCCGAATCCAAATGATTGAAACGACCCATTTGCATGCCATCGGAATGCAAAGCTTTGCTTTGAAAATTTTTGATCAAAACACGGGATGTAATTTCTTATTTACTTCCGACATTAAAAATTTGAAAGGGAGCAACCTGCTTGATTATATTGACGAAAAAACGGAATTCATCTTCCAGGATGTAAGTTTCGCCGAAAATGCCGCCCATGCAACAATTCATCAAATAATGGATTACTATCCGAAAAGTCTTCATCCAAAACTAATGGGCATGCACTACGATGATGAAATTGATGCGGATTCGGTGACAGCCATTCGGTTGGTAAAGCAGGGGGTGCCACTCCAAATATGCATGCATGATTAAAGGCTTAATCCGACAAAATGTTGTTGGATTAAGCCTTTCTTTGCTTCATTAACGGAATACTTATCCCGGATCCTTTTCCTATTCTTTGTTTCTTAAACGCTCCATCACCATGTCATGGACGAACTTTGCCTGCTCATAGCCGGGCTCGATGGTGAAAGCTTGCTTCAGATGATGCAGCGCCTTCTCTGTATGCTCTTCGTCCTTGGAAGAAACCGCATACAACACCCCCAAATTATAGTGGGCATCCGCATTTTTCTCATCCTGCCCGAGCACGAATTCCAATTCTTTTTTTGCCAAATCGAACATCTCCAATTTGCATAATAAAATGCCGAAGCTTAAGCGGATTTGCAAATCGTCCGGAGCAAGTTCGGCCGCCCGCTGCATATATGGAAGGGCAAGTTTCACCTGGTTTTCCTTTTCAAAGCATTTGCCCAGCATGTAATAGCAGTCGGCACCCTCAATTCCATTTTCGATTGCCTTCTGATAGAGTTTGGCCGCTTCCATAAAGCGCTCGCAATTATAATACAAGTTCGCCAAACCGTAATAAGCTGTTGCCGCTTTTTCGTCGAGGGTGATGGCTTTTTGGAAAAAGCGTTCTGCCCGTTCAATATCGTTCATCGCCGCAAGGACATTCCCGAAGTTGATGTAGCCGATCGGATCTTCCGGGTTCTGTTCGATCGCTTCCGTAAATGCTTTCACCGCATCTTCGTATCGTTTTTCCTGCAGTGCTTTGATACCTTCTTCGTTGTAGTTCATCTTTTTCACCTCACATCAAAAGAGGCGACCTGCCCAGTCGCCATTTATCCCACATATGTTAATTTTTTTCCGTTTTTAAATACTTCGTCAATTGTTCCTCCGCCCAAGCAGACTTCCCCATCATATAAAACGACGGCTTGTCCGGGCGTAATGGCTCTTTGAGGCTCCTTGAAGGTAATGTATGCGGTATTATTGTCCAAAAGCTCCACTTCCACCGGTGTGTCTGCTTGCCGGTAACGGAATTTTGCCGTGCATGTGAATTTCTTTGGTTTCGGTTTGTTGGATGTAAAGCTCATATTAATGGCTTTTAAAGATGTAGAATATAACGCTTCATTATGGAAGCCTTGGGCTACATACAACACATTCCGTTTCAAATCCTTTCCGACAACAAACCAGGGTTCCCCTGCTCCACCGATTCCAAGTCCATGTCTTTGTCCGATTGTATAATACATCAAACCGTCATGTTTTCCCATGACTTTTCCATCAAGGGTTTCCATATTCCCCGGCTGAGCCGGCAAGTATTGGCTTAAAAACTCTTTGAAATTTCGTTCACCGATAAAGCAGATGCCGGTAGAGTCCTTTTTCTTCGCAGTGGCAAGCCCCGCTTCTTCGGCGATTTTCCGTACTTCCGGTTTTTCCAGATGGCCGATCGGGAACATGACTTTCTGCAGCTGCTCCTGCTTCAATTGATTCAAAAAATAGGTCTGGTCTTTATTTCGATCAACGCCACGCAATAAAACCACTTCACCATCCCGCTCTTCCACGCGGGCATAGTGCCCTGTCGCCAAATAATCGGCACCAAGCTTCATTGCATGTTCAAGGAAAGCCTTAAATTTGATTTCTTTGTTGCACATCACATCCGGATTCGGCGTGCGTCCCGCTTTATATTCCTCCAGGAAGTAAGTAAATACTTTATCCCAATATTCTTTTTCAAAATTGACCGCATAATAAGGAATGCCAATTTGATTGCATACTTTGATGACATCTTCATAATCTTCCGTTGCTGTACATACGCCGTTTTCATCGGTATCGTCCCAGTTTTTCATGAAGACGCCGATGACATCGTAACCTTGCTGTTTCAAAAGATAAGCAGCAACCGATGAATCCACCCCACCGCTCATTCCGACAACGACACGAATTTGTGATGGGTCTTTTGTTTCTGCCATGAACTTCACCTTTTCTTATACTATAAATTCGTCATTCTTTTGACTATTTTTGCAGTCCGTTCTGCAGCTTGCCGAATATCTTCTTCTTCCAATCCAAGACCAAAACTGAATCGGATGGAATTTCTGAGCTCCGGAGCACCTTTACCATACATTGCGACCAGCACGTGGGAAGGATCGATGGAACCGGCTGTGCAGGCAGATCCGCTGGAAGCGTACACGCCATCCATGTCCAGATTGACAAGGAACGATTCGACATCCATTCCGGGAAAGCTGATGTTTAATATGTGTTTAAGGAAATGGTCCTTATGTCCGTTGACTTTATAAGCGATTTGTTCCCGGTTCAAAACGTCCAAAAAGGCTTCACGGAAACGGAGGTAGGTTTGCCGTCTTTTTTCCATCTCCCGTTGGGCGATTTCGACAGCCTTTGCAAACCCTACGGCAGCGTGCACGTTTTCCGTTCCTGCCCGCCGTTTTCTTTCTTGGGAACCGCCATAGAAAGTCGCAAATAAAGGCGTTTTTTCCCGTTGATACAAAAATCCGATCCCTTTTGGGCCGTTGATTTTATGGCTGGATACGCTCAATAAATCAACATGAAGTTCATTGACATCGATTTTTTCCAATCCATATGCCTGGACTGCATCCGTATGGAATACGGCCGGATGGTCTTTCAAGAGTTCCCCGATTTCTTTGATAGGTTGGATTGTTCCTACTTCGTTATTGCCATACATGATGCTGACCAAAATCGTATCATCCCTGAGCGCATTTTTGACAGATTCAACGGCTATGCGGCCGGTTTCATCCACCGGCAGGTACGTGACTTCATACCCTTCTTTTTCAAGCTGTTCGCATGTATGCAGGACCGCATGGTGCTCAACAGATGTCGTGATTATATGCTTTCCTTTGGATTTTAAAGCCCGCGCAACGCCAAAAATGGCGGTATTATCCGCTTCCGTGCCGCCGCTTGTCAAAATGATTTCCGTATCTTTAGCTCCGATGGAATCCGCTAAAACTTTTCTTGCTTCATCCAACACCTTTCTTGCAAAGCGTCCGGCAGTATGGATGCTTGATGGATTGCCGTACACACGGGCCATTGCATCCGACATGCATTCAATCACTTCCGGATGTACCGGTGAAGTTGCTGCGTGATCTAAATAAAAGGTCTGCATTCCAAAAAAACTCCTTTATTAAATGTAAAACATATAACCGTCATATTCAACGTCATCGTTATAATTTGCCAAATCTTCAATGGTTGTGGTATCCAGCACTTGTTTTACCGCGTCGCGGATGCGAAGCCAAAGCTGTTGTTGAGGCGGCTCTTCGTCTTCGATCCCTTCAACCGGCTGGATCGGCCCTTCCAATACACGGATGACATCAGCCGCAGAAATTTTGCTTGGGGGAATTGCAAGCAAGTATCCTCCATAGGCGCCGCGGACACTCTTTACCAAACCGGCGATGCGCAAAGGAGACACCAATTGCTCCAAGTATGCCTCGGAAAGATTTTTTTCTTCGGCAATCTTTCGCAATGGCAGCGGACCTTCTCCGTAATGCTTTGCCAATTCAATCATAATTGTTAAACCATATCTACCTTTTGTTGAAATTCTCATACTATACACCTCAAATTTCTATTTCCGATATTCTTAATCAAGTATAACATAACACCTTTTATTCCACTTGGAAAAGGGCTATTATAATTTTATATGAAAAATAATAAAAGTTCATCGGGGGAAATCGTATGAATAACGAACCATTGGCATATCGAATGCGCCCCAGAAATTTGGATGAAATCATCGGACAACAGCATATTGTCGGCAAAGATACCGCTTTATATAAAATGGTTCAAAACGGCTATGTGCCTTCCATGATATTATATGGCGAACCTGGAACCGGGAAAACTTCCATCGCTTTTGCCATAGCGGGAAGCGCCAATTTACCCTTTTTTCCATTGAACGCAACCATTGCCGGAAAAAAGGATGTTGAACAAATTGTATCAGAAGCAAGGCTCAGTGGAAAAGTGTTATTGTTTTTGGACGAAATTCATAGATTTAATAAACTTCAACAAGATACATTATTACCCCATGTGGAAAACGGGTCAATCATTTTAATCGGAGCCACGACAGAAAATCCTTTTCATGATGTCAATCCGGCCATCCGTTCCCGCTGCGGGGAAATTTTCCAATTAAAACGGTTGACTCCGGAAGAAGTGGCCCAATTGTTAAAAAGGGCGTTGACAGATGAAGAACGGGGCTTGGGGAAATATAATATCGAGATGAATGAAGAACAGTTGAACAACATTGCCATCGCTTCCAACGGCGATGCGCGAAAAGCGCTGAACCTATTGGAATCCGTCTTTTACGCTTCGGACGAAATGGACGGCATTGTGAAAGTGGAAGACCGGACAATCACGCAATTGTCCGAGCGGATTGGAGTATATGGGGACAAAGGGGGATCCCATTTTTATAATTTATTGTCGGCATTGCAAAAATCCGTAAGAGGCAGCGATGTGAACGCAAGTTTGTATTATTTGGCGAATTTGCTCGAAACGGGTGATTTAATCGCTGTATGCAGGAGACTATTGGTGATGGCCTATGAAGATATAGGACTGGCCAACCCGAAAGTCGGCGCCCACGTGTATGCCGCAACGGAGGCGGCAAAAGTGCTCGGATTGCCCGAAGCAAGAATCCCTCTTGCCAATGCTGTCATCGAGATGTGCCTGTCGGAAAAATCGAATTCCGCCATCAGTGCCATTGATGGAGCCATTCAAGCGATTCATGAGGGAAAAACCGGCGAAATTCCCATGCACCTGCGGGATGCCCATTATGCGGGAGCCAAATCATTGGGGCATGTCGGCTACAAATATCCCCACGACTACCCCATCGGCACTTTTGGGGGCTGGGTAAACCAACAATATCTGCCGGACAATCTTCAAGATATGGAGTTTTATCAGCCTGTCATAGCAGGGGAAGAAAAGCGGATGGCAAATATTTATGAAAAGCTGAAATCCTTAAAAAACAGGAACAACCATAACGTCTGATAAAGGCAAATATTTCTGCAAAGTTTATAAAAAATTATCATCCAACANNNTGTTGGATGATAATTTTTTATAAACTTTGCAGAATGCAGAAATCGGATCATGAGGACCGGAAGAAATCGGACATTCCTCTCCTCAAATTATTAATTTAATATTTTTTGAACACAATATTCATTAAAATATTCTAAACAATCATGCAAACTATTGTTTTTGTCATAATAATATTTTTCAAAATCGTCTTTTTCCTGAAATAATTGATGATATGTCTGGCTGATTTCCTGGAAAAATTCCATATTGCGTCCTTGCACGTTTGGCAGACAACCGGCGGCATCATGAAGGGCTTGTTTAATCGCTTCTTTTTGTTCCTCATTTATATCATTCAGCAGATTCATGTATGCAAATGTTTTAAAATATATGATCCTGCTTGTAATATCCATAAATAAAGACCAGTACATTTCGTTATCCGGCAATTTGCCATCATTTTTCCGAAGATAATTTTTAAAATAGGCGATCAATTCTTCCAATAGCTGCTTCAGCTCATTATACGCGCTATCCCATTTTTGTGACGTGTCAATATAGTCGAACAAAATCCCATCCAATTCCTCCTGAAGCTGAACCAAGTTCAAGATGTCATTATTCACCTGAATTCTTGCCATAAAATACCCCCTTGTTTGTGGTCGTGACCTATTTTAAATATAGCAATAAAATTCTTAAAATTTTTAGTAAAATAATAAATCGTTAAAAAATTGTATTAAGTCTGCTTTTTTGTTTTCAATGTTAGCAATTTTCGGAATTTGGGGGTATATTATAAAAATTTTTCAGAAAAAGACTGGTCACGACCGAAAACACCGGTATTCCTTGGAGACATTATTGTTTTACTCTTTTGATTGGAATATCCTTTAACACCGAATTAATTACCCAGCTCGCACAGATCAGGCCGCAGACAGACGGACAAAAAGCATTGGAAGAAGGGGGCATTTTCGCTTTCCGGATGGATGCGTCAGGATTTCCTACTTCTTGCACAACATCCTGTCTTACGACAATAGGCGATTCATCAGAAAACACGACAGTGACCCCTTTTTTGATCCCCTCTTTCCGTAGTTTTGTGCGTATTACTTTTGCCATCGGATCCGTATGGGTTTTTGAAATATCTGCGATGCGGAATCTCGTCGGATCCATTTTATTTGCGGCCCCCATACTGGAGATAATTGGGATATTCCGTTTCAAACACTCTTTAATTAAATGGATTTTATAACTGATGGTGTCAGAAGCATCAATAACATAATCAATTTTATACTCAAACAGTTTTTCATACGTTTCTTCGTTATAAAACATTTGTAATGGAATCACTTCACATTCCGGATTGATGTCCGCAATGCGCTCCTTCATAACCTCCGCTTTAGGTCTGCCGATTGTTGATAAATAAGCTACCAATTGCCGGTTAATATTGGTGATGTCCACCACATCTTTATCCACTAAAATGATCCGCCCAATGCCGCTGCGTGCGCATGCCTCCGCGGCAAAGGATCCGACTCCACCAATCCCCAGGATTGCAACGGTTGTATTTTTTAACTTATCTAATCCTTCTTTTCCAATAGCCAATTCATTTCTAGAAAATTGATGCAACATACCTTTCTGCCTTTCATTCTAATTTTTCACATCGGAATTATAACACAACTTATGAAAGCGGGGTATATATTTCAGCTTCCATTTATTTTTTATAAATAATAAAACTCCCCCATTCATTGGGGGAGTTCAGCACGAAACGAGACGAATCCCGAATGTGCCGTAGTGCATCATTAACATCGTTTTGAACCCGCTCCTCTCGCAGGTGGGTGCCCTCACTGACTCTTTAAACTTCCCCTCGTCGGCGTTCATGGGGCATGTTTGCCAAGCCAGGATTTGGGCTCCCTATTTATTGGTGTTCGGTCAAAACTGTTAACTTAGCATTCACGTACACTTCAGGATTCGTTTGATTTTATGATAACACCGAATACCGAATATTGCAATGAATAAGAAATGGAAAATGGTATTATTTTGTTTTTTNTATCGTTTATTTGATGATTTATTTTTTACATTATTTTAAAAAAATGATTCCGGAAGAAAAAGGAGCTTTCACCAAGCTCCTTTTCCTCTTATTCAGAAACATCGATTTTGATATGCAATTCTTTCAGTTGTTTAGGCGAAACTTCGCTTGGCGCATCTGTCAGCAAGCAGCTTGCCGTAGCGGTTTTCGGAAACGCGATGGTATCTCTTAAATTGTTTCGTCCCGCCAAAATCATTACAAGGCGGTCAAGACCCATCGCAATTCCCCCGTGAGGAGGCACTCCATACTCGAAAGCTTCAAGCAGGAAGCCGAATTGTTCTTGCGCTTGTTCCTGAGTGAATCCGAGGAGCTTGAACATTTTTTCTTGCAAATCCCTTTCGTAAATACGCAATGAACCTCCGCCCAATTCATAGCCGTTCAAAACAATGTCATAAGCTTGTGCTCGCACTTTTTCCGGATTCGTTTCCATCAGTTCAATGTCTTCATCAAATGGGCGCGTAAATGGATGGTGGGCCGCTTTATAGCGTTGTTCGTCTTCATCCCATTCAAGCAGCGGCCAATCGGTAATCCAAAGGAATGCAAATTGGGATTCGTCGATTAAACCGAGTTCTTTACCGAGTTTGTTGCGCAATGCCCCAAGGAAAGCGGCTACAATGGAAGCATCATCCGCACCGAACAGCAATAAGTCTCCAGGTTCAGCATCAGTTGCATTTTTAATATCTTCAACAATTTGCCCCTCAAAGAATTTAGCAATCGGTCCTGTAAACCCTTCTTCCGTCACCTTAATCCAGGCCAGTCCTTTTGCTCCGTAAATCGCAACAAATTCAGTCAATGCATCGATGTCTTTGCGGGTAAATTTGTCGTTGGCGCCTTTTACATTAATTGCTTTTACAACGCCGCCTTTTTCAACCGCATTTGTAAATACTTTAAAATTGCAGTCTTTGACAATGTCCGTTAAGTTGATTAATTCTAATCCGAAACGGACATCCGGTTTATCGGAACCGAAACGGTCCATGGCTTCCTGGTAAGTCATGCGAGGGAACGGCGTTTGCACTTCAATGCCTTTTACTTCTTTCATAACAGCAGCAAGCATGCGCTCCGTCATATCGATGATTTCATCCATGGACATGAATGATGTTTCAATATCCACTTGTGTAAATTCCGGCTGACGGTCTGCCCTCAAGTCTTCATCACGGAAACAGCGGGCGATTTGGAAATACTTTTCAAATCCCGCAACCATCAATAACTGTTTAAACAATTGCGGTGATTGCGGCAATGCATAAAATTCGCCTTCATGTAAACGGGATGGCACCAAATAATCTCTGGCGCCTTCAGGAGTGGATTTCGTTAAAATCGGCGTTTCCACTTCCAGGAAACCGTCATTCAACAAGAAGTTCCGGATAGTGCGGGTCACGTCGGAACGCAATTTCATTGTGTTGTACATGACCGGACGTCTCAAGTCCAAATAACGGTATTTCAAACGCACATCTTCATTGATATCGACATAATCCTCAATGGCAAAAGGAGGCGTTTTGGATTTGTTGATGATGTGAATGTTGGAAGCTACCACTTCGATGTTTCCTGTTTTTATGTTTGGGTTTACTTGGCTGGGATCCCGAAGCACAACTTTCCCTTCGATTTCCACTACATATTCGTTTCTGATTTTATCTGCGATTTCACGGGCTTCAGGAGCTTCATCGCCAAAAACAACTTGCACAATTCCCGTACGGTCGCGTACATCGACGAAAATGAGGCTTCCCAAATCTCTTCTTCGCTGTACCCAGCCCTTCAACACAACTTGTTGTCCATGATGTTCTTCCCGTAATTCTCCACAATAATGTGTTCTTTGAGCCATTGTTCTTCCTCCAATTCTGTCCTTCTTATCGTAAATGTTCTTTCAAATAATTGACGATTTCATTGATCTGAACTTTTTCCTGATTCCCGGATTCCATATGTCTCACGACGACAGCGCCTTCTTCAAGTTCCGTTTCACCTATAATCACGACAAATTTCGCCTGAAGACGGTCGGCAGATTTCATCTGCGCTTTCATTTTGCGCATCATATAATCCATATCTGCCGAAATGCCTTTTAAACGGAAGGAGCTGATGAGTTCAACCGCTTTTAATTTGGCTTCGTCACCAAGGGCTACGACATAAACATCAAGCCCGTCTTCCACCTCCAATTCCACTCCTTCCGCTTCCAATGCCAACAGCAAGCGTTCAATGGATAAGGCAAAACCGACTCCAGGAACATTCGGTCCCCCGATTTCTTCGACAAGACCATTATATCTGCCGCCGCCGCAAAGGGTCGTGATGGCTCCAAACCCTTCTGCAGTGCTCATAATTTCAAAGGCCGTATGGTTATAATAATCCAGTCCGCGCACAAGGTTCGGATCCACTTCATATTCGATGCCCAATACATCCAAATACTTTTTCACTTGATCAAAATACTCTTTTGATGGCGGTGTCAAATAATCCGTCAATTTCGGAGCTGTTTCCAT
>JGI1652J44930_10000488_pt1 | contig 15493 bp, 13 predicted proteins | sample NewIslsDNAsample_FD_44930 | JGI IMG/M metagenome (IMG submission 44930)
TGGACATACCCCAGCCGGCGGCTGAACACGTCCCTCTGAAGCACCACGCTGATGAGCTGATACACCGCCCCCATGGCGATCATCGTCGCCCAGCCGAGGATCAGCCAATGGGCAAAAAGCCAACCGGAGGGGCTCCGCGGCGGTTGGAGGATCCATCCGGACGCCTGCAGGAGGGTCGCGAGGTTGAANANTCCGAACAGGGCAAGTCCCGTTGCGATAAACAGAAAAGGGAGGCGAAACATCACAAGCCATCCTTTACATTTTTTGGATCGTCACCCGAGCCGAACCGTCCGGTTGTTCCTCGATCTCGTAGGGATATCCCAGCGAGTCCAGCTCCTCCAACAGGAACACGGGAACCCGGTCGTTGTGAATCACAACCCGGTCCCCCTTCCGGCACTTTTCCAGGGCATTCAAGGTGCGCATCATCGGTTGTGGGGGTTCAAGCCCGCGGTTGTCCAGTTCAATGGTCTGGGGTGAATCCGCAGTCCCGTCCCGGGATNGGTCCGCCTTCGATTTCTGCAAAGAGGGAAGCCTCTCTTCGGCCGCCCCCATCTCCCCCAATTCCTTTTTTCGTTCCTTGGATACGAAGGTCACCACCCAATGATCCTTTGCCAGCTTCTCCGTTTTGTAGGCAAAACCCTTGGCCTTCATGACGCCCAGCAGCGGTGTGGGCTTAAAGGTGGCGTGCAGAACGAAGGTGTCTTCCGGACCGAGGGATTTCACCGTGTCCATGATCAGCTTGAAGGGTTCCAGTTTTTTACGCAGGTAAGGTCGGACATCCAACTCCACCGTGCGTTCTCCCATCTTGATCATCTCCTCACTGCGACCGATCCGTGACGACGGGAGGAAGCGCCGCCTTCGCCCGTTCGTACAGAGCCGCCATCCCGCCGTAAAGGGCGTAGAAGAAGGCATCGGGCGCATCGAGGGAAAAGGAGAGGTACTGCTTCGGATCGGCTCCCAACATGTGTTCAAACAGGGCGGCGCTGTCGTAGGCATAAAAGCAGAAATGGACAAATTGAAACTCCGGCATCTTCTCGTAGATCGTCACAATGTCCTTGGCATAGCGCTCCACATCCTTCTCCGCCTCACGGATCATGGTGATCGCATCTTCCAATTCCACCGCGATTTTGATCGTTTTTTCGTCAACAACGGTGATTTTCGCCATGGCACGGCTCTCCTTATTTCTTCCCAATTTTCACTTGGAATACCTCGGGTCCCTCTTCAAGGTANTCCCAGGTGAATCCGTCGGGATACATCGACTCAAACTGGTATCGCAGGGGGATCGGATTGTGATCGTTGATCAGAAGCAAGGCTTCTCCGGGCTTCAATTGATCAAAGGTTTCAAAGATCACCCTGTGCTTCAGGTGCGGCGGATATTCCGTCACCTTGATCGTCGCTGCAAATTCCTTCANGGCCATCTCCTCCCAAGCATCAAATTACCGGACATCTTAAATGATAAAATTGTTTAAGGAACCTTATTGTGACCTCTGTCACACCCGCCGAAATATCTTCGAAAGTCCTGAATGCGCGGGATTTCTCCGGTTCGCGGAACGGGAAAAGCTCTTGACGATTCGTATACAAAAATATTAGAGTAACGAAAAGAACGTCCGAGCAATGTTCTCGAAAAGAGGGAGCCCATGAACCGAAGCCTGTTGGTCTATCTGGTATCCTTCGCCGCCTTTCTCGGCCCTTTCACCCAATCCATCTATACGCCGATGCTGCCCGAAATCCAAAGGCACTTCCACACGTCGGCCTTTGTCGTCAACCTCACCATCTCGATCTTCACCCTCGGGCTCGCCCTCATGCAGCCCGTCTACGGTCCCCTGGCGGATTTTTTGGGAAGACGGAAAGTGCTTCTCACGGGCATTTTGATCTATACGGGGGCTTCCGTCGGCGCCGCCATGTCTCCCACCATCTGGTGGCTCATTTTCTTCCGCGCCTTGCAGGCTGTGGGGATCGCCGCCGGTTCGGTGATCGCCACCACTGTCATCGGCGACCTTTTCCAGGGAAAACGGCTGGGACGGGCGATGGGCACCTTTCAAATGCTCGTCACCTTGGGGCCGGTGGCCGGTCCCGTCATCGGGGGCATCGTCGGCGGATGGACCGGCTTTTACGGGGTTTTCTGGGTCCTGACGGTCACCGGACTGCTGATCGGCGCCGCCAATATCTTCCTGTTGCCGGAAACCAAACCGGAAAGCGAAACCAAAAAATTTCATCCGGCGGACATGTTCAAGGTGGTGACCCAACGGACCGGATTGGCCATCGCGCTGCTCGGTTTTATCCAGTATTACACCCTGTACAATTATCTCGTCTTCCTTCCCCATCTGCTGTCCGGATCCTTCGGCCTGTCTTCAAGTCAAAAGGGGTTGTCGTTCCTGCCCCTCTCCCTCTGCATCGTGGTCGGCAGTTTTCTGGGCGGACGCCTGCAGGAGAAATGGGACCGCCGCAAGTTCCTGGTCTCCGCCGGCTCCGCCAACGTGCTGGCAACGCTGCTCTACGTCGGCTGCTCCTCCTTCTCGCTGCCCTTGATCTTGGCGAGCACCGCCCTCTTCGGCCTTTTCCTCGGATTATCCCTCCCCGTACAAACCACTCTCCTCGCCACCATCTTTCAGGAGAACCGGGCGACGGCCATGGGCGGCTACAATTTCGCCCGCTATCTCGGAATGGCGGCGGGGCCGCTGCTCGGAGCACTGCTGTTCAAACTGGGAAGCCATGCCGAGTTTCTGTTCGCCGCCGCGGCGTTTGCCGGGGTGGTCGGCTTTTCTTGGCGACAGTTCCACCGGGAATGGAAATCCCGACAAGCCGCTTGACCCCAGATATCCGGAGAAAAAAGAGAAGGACCGCCAGCCGAAGCCGGCAGCCCTTCCTTCCCGTCACAAATCCCCGATCCGGCAAACGGTAATCCTGCCGCACAGGGACACGGATTCTCCCGGCCGCAGGATGTTGAGTCCCGTCAGGGACGGGGGCAGATCCAGGTTGGGTGCATTGGTCACCCAGGTGTAAGGTTCCGGGCACAAAAATCCCCGATCTCCGCCTCCGTTATAAATCACCCAGTGTCGAAAATGCTCATCGCATTCGTAAACGATGATGAGCCCCGCATTTTCGTCCCGGATGACCGCTTCATTTCGNCCTTCCGATGCTCCGGAGGAGAGGAACGCATCATCCAGGCTGCGGCCCATCAGGTTGTCCCCTTTCCTCAGCCGGAGAGTGATTGCGGTTTCTTTCAGTTCTCCNGTGGGGAGAAAACGCTCGTTCAGNACCCACTGCTTATCCGCCGCCAGGGAAAAGGAGCATTTCTCCAGGGATCCNCCGGGTTCTACGGGATAGCGAAAGGTCGTATGGTAACCAAAGCCCCAGGGAAATGCCTCCGTCCCCCGGTTTGCGATGGTGGCCGTCTTATGGAGGGTGGAACCTTCGATGCGGTACCGGACGGACAGGGTGAACGGATGCGGAAACTGCTCGTAGATCTCCGGATGTTTTTCCGTGTCGAATCTCGTCTCCAACACCGCGGATGTACCGAATGCCTCCGCTTTGACCAGCTCCCATCCCCGCTGGTACACCCATCCGTGGAGATGGTTGCGGCGCTCCTTTTCGTTGATCTCCAGCCGGTAGGTCCGCCCCTGGAAGGTGAACCGGCCGTCTCCGATCCGGTTGGGCGGAAAAAGGACCGGTATGCCGTACAAGACGGGGCTTGCGCGGTACTCCTCGACGGAGCGGGGCACCCGCAGCAGTTGCCGGTTCCACTCCCGACTGAAAAGGGAAATCACGTTGCTGCCCCACCCCGGGACCAAAATCATCTCCAATCGATCATTTCCGGCGCGGTATGCCGGTTCCCCCAGAAACACGGTTTCTTCGCAACGGGCCAAGATCGATTCCTCCGTTCACAATCTCCATTTTTCTTATGCGGCGGCCGATACACCCCCCGCTAAACCCCCGAATAGGCCATGAACCCTCCGTCCACGGGGACGACGATGCCGGTGACAAATCCGCTCGCCCGTTCGTCAATCAGCCACAGCAGCGTGCCCAACAAGTCCTCGGGTCTTCCCAAGCGTCTCATCGGCGTGTGGGAAATGATTTTTTGCGCTCTTTCCGTGTAGGAGCCGTCGGGATGCATCAAGAGATAACGGTTTTGTTCCGTGAGAAAAAATCCGGGAGCGATGGCGTTTACGCGGATTCCAGCATCGGCCAGGTGAACAGCGAGCCATTGGGTGAAATTGTTGATCGCCGCTTTGGCCGCGCTGTATGCGGGAACCTTCGTCATGGGACTGGGCGCGCTCATCGAGGAAATGTTGATCACCGTCCCCTTTTTGGGGATCATGTTCCTGACAAACACCTGGGTCGGAATCAGCGTGCCGATCACGTTCAAATCGAAAACCGATTCAAATCCTTCCGGCGAAAGGTCAAAAAAGGTGACCAGCTCCTCGTTGTTCAGATCCTCGAGGCGGAANGTCTCCCTCGTGGTGCTTCCCTGCGGGCGGTTTCCCCCGGCTCCATTGATCAACACATCGCAGGGGCCGTACGTTTTACCGACGATTTCTCCCGCCCGCTTCACGCTCTCCACCTGAAGAACATCACACTGGACNGGCAAAGCTTCTCCGCCGGCATCCCGGATTCGCNCGGCCACCCGAACCGCCTTTTCGTACGTCCGGTTCAGAATCGCCACTTTCATGCCTTGTCTGGCCAGCTCTTCCGCCATGCAACCGCACAAAACGCCTCCCCCGCCGGTAATGACCGCCACCTTGCCCTTCAATCCGGGATGGATCGGCAGCACGTTTCACCCTCCCCTATCGCAGTAAGATCAAGTCTTCATTCCGCGGCTGTCCGAAAAAGCCGCTCCAGGGGAAAAATCCCCCCTTGGTCACCGCTTCCCCGCCTTTTCCAAGGCATCCCATAATCCCCATAGATACATGATGCCGAGGGCCCTGTCGTACAACCCGTAACCGGGACGGCTCTCCTCCTCCCAGATCTGCCTGCCGTGGTCCGGCCGGACGTAGCCCTTAAAACCGCAGTCGTGATAGGCCTCGACGATCTCATAAAGATCGAGGGAGCCGTCCCGGTGGGAGGTTTCGATAAAATCGCCGTCCTTGTAAACCTTCACATTCCGGATGTGGGCAAAGGGGATGCGGTCTGAAAACTCCCTCACCATCCCGGCCACATCGTTGTTGGGATCGGCACCCAAGGCCCCGCTGCAAAGGGTGATGCCGTTGCAGGGGCTGTCCACCAGACGAATCAGCCTGCGAAGGTCCTCCCGGTTTTTCATGATGCGGGGCAGCCCGAACACGCTCCAGGGCGGATCGTCGGGATGGATGGCCATCCGGATTCCGAGCTTTTCCGCCACCGGAATGATCGCCTCCAGAAAATAGCGGAGGTTGTCCCAGAGCGCCTCTTCCGTCAGTTGGCGATACCGCTCGATCAAGTCGACGAGCTGTTCCCTCGACCGGTTCGAATCCCATCCCGGTAGCGTGTACTCCCGGGAATACATGTCGGCCAGTTCCCGCGGATCCATGCGGTCGATCTTCTCATGCTCATAAAACATCGCCCGGGACCCGTCCTCCAATTCCTTGTAGAAATCGGTGCGAATCCAGTCAAAGGCCGCCATGAAATTGTAGCAGATCACCTTTACACCGACGGCCGCCAGCTTCTCCATCGTTTTTTGATAGTTTTCGATATACCTGTCACGGGAGGGAAGCCCCAGCTTGATATCCTCGTGGACGTTCAGACTCTCCACCACTTCGGCATGCAGGCCGTATTCAGCCGCTTGCCTTTTTACCATGCTGATCTCATCCATCGGCCACTCTTCACCGGTAGGGATCCGGTGAAGCGCCCAAACGATTCCTTCGACACCGGGAATTTGACGGATCTGCTTCAGGGTGACCGTATCGTTTCCCGCTCCGAACCAGCGAAAAACCATGCGCACTTTTCCATTCCTCCGATGTCCAGTCAAGGATATCAATAAATCTTACGGCCCTTTTCATCGGGAATTCCCGATTTTCTGAAAAAATATGCATTGATGACGTCCCGCCACTCCCGGGCGTTTGCCAGTTGCTCCTGAAGTTTCGACAGCACGTGCTCATATCTTTCCTCATCGATCTTCCCCTTTAAGCGGGTCCATCGCCGAATGAAGTCTTCCACCCGCTCGACCCCTTCAAAATGAGTGTTGTAGATGTGTTGGATCACGGTTTCTCCGGATTTCAGACGATGGGTGTAGGGCACATGATGAAAAAACAATAGCAGTTCATCCGGACAGGTTTCGAGAGACTCATACCTTTCGCGGTTCGGCGAAAAATACTGCCCAGTAAAACCGGTTCCCGTTTTCACGGTTCTATCGACCCCGATCCCCCGATGATCGGCGTAGTGATAAGTTCCCCAGTAGGAATACTCGTATCCGTCCACATCCGGGCCGTAATGGTGCCCCGGCTTGACCATCCATCCGATTCCCAGAGGGGCGGTGTAAGATTCGTAGACCCGCCAGGATTCCAGAAGCATGTCGCGGATGGTCTGCACCACCCGNGGATCGTGCCCGAAGCTGAGGCGCACCCACTCCTCGGCGATCTCCTCCGCCGAAAGATCGGGATTCCAAGCAAGCCGGCCGAATCCGTACAAATTGGCCTGAGCCAGGGTGTGTCCCGTCCAGTTTCGGTCATCCCCCACGTTGGACACCCCGGCGATTCCGCTGTAGCGGAACGGAAACACCTGTCCCCCGACGACGGCCTTCACCGTCGCCCCCTTTCCTTCGGCATGGGTGTCAAAATCCAAAACCTCCTTCCACTGGGGCACCAGGAAGCACAAATCCTTTTGCTGTCCGGTGTACTCCTGCGTAATCTGGAGCTCCAGCATCTGGTTCGTCCTTTCCATGGCGCCGAAAAGCGGGGAAACGGGTTCGCGAACCTGAAAATCCATAGGCCCGTTTTTGATCTGAAGCACAACGTTGTCGGCAAATCGACCGTCAAGGGGTTTGAAATGATCGTAGGCAGCCCTGGCCCGATCCGTGGACCGGTCGCGCCAATCCTGGAAATTGTAGACGAAACACCTCCAAACGACCAGCCCTCCGTGGGGCCTGAGGGCTTCGGCAAGCATGTTGGCCCCTTCCGCGTGATCCCGGCCATAAGTAAGCGGACCCGGCTGATGTTCCGAGTCGGCCTTGACCACAAATCCGCCGAAATCGGGGATGTGCCGATAAATCTCTTCCGTCCTTTCCCGCCACCACCGCCGAACCTCCGGATCCAACGGATCGGCGGTGGGAAGTCCGCCGATCCACATGGGGCTGGCAAAATTGACGCTGAGAAACATCCGGATTCCGTAAGCCCGAAACACGTCCGCCAACCGGGCCACGTCCGGCAGCAGGGAACCGGTGATCAACCTGCATTCTTCCCGCCCCACATTCACATTGTTGATGGAAATCGCGTTGATCCCCGTGGAAGCGAGGAGCCGGGCGTAATCCCTGACGCGATCCAGCCGGCGGGCGATCCGCCCCCCATGATAGAAGATCGATTTGCCCGCATAACCGCGCTCAACGCTTCCGTCGAGATTATCCCAATGGTTGATCATCCTCAGCCGGTTTCCCGGATTTTCGACGATCTCAAGGGAATGAAGGGGCCGGCCGATCTGCATCAGCCGCAGAAGATGGAAAACCCCATAAAGCACGCCCCTGTCAGACTTCCCGAGGAGGAGGAGGGATGCACCTCCCTCGCGATGCGCGGTTTTCAAGAGATATCCTTCCTCGCCCATCTCCTCCCACGACCGCCGGTCCACCCAGTTCCGCCCCTCCGAGGGCGCGGCCATCACCAACGACGGGGAGACTTGGGGATCACGGGAGAGGGTCGGCGAGATGCCGAGCATCGAGGAAATCCCCGCCACCAGCTCCTCCCTGGCGGAATCGAGAATCGGGGAGCTTCCGCAAACCACCAGTTTTTTGCACCACTGCCGATACTGATCCGCCAACGCTTCGTCTTCAATCCGTTCATAGCGAAGCCAGCACGGATCAGATTCCCTGCCCTTCTTTTCAACCCGGCGAGAGTCCATGAAATCCCCCCTTCTCCTCAAGCGCCCGCCTCTTCCCCTTTGACCCCCAGAATGTGACGGGCGACAGACTGGCAAAGGAAGATTTTGATCAACCAGGAATGGCTGCCGGCGGGGGATATCTTTCGGCCCCCGTCTTCGAAGAGACAAGCCCCCTTCACCAGCACGGTCTCCAGATATTTTTCAGGACCCGCACATGTTGACCGAAGCGCCCGTCGGGATCCAACCCCTCCCGCAATGGGTGGAAACACCGGCCCAGGGACTCCAGTCCGCCAAAAACATTATCCCCGGGCGGCCGTCCCATTTCCATATCGAAACCGAAACGGATTGTTCTGTACTGATCCCCCTTCCTTTCACATTCCCTTTACGAAATTCCAGAAGTTTCGATCCAGCAAGTCGCTCACGTCCCGTTCAATCTCGTTTGTTGTCAATCGCCAGCCGGTATCGAACAGCGTCTCGTACTTTCGGTAGAGCACCCGGGCGATCACCCGGCGGGAATGATCCCATTTATAGATCAGCTGATCCAACACCCTCGCATCCGAATGCTGGGGAATGAAGGCGGTGCCCAGCATTTCACACCGCATTTCGGTGATCTCCTCCACCAGGGAAGGATTGTTCAAAAACCACCAGCAGCCGAAAACCATCAAATTGCGAAATTTCCTGGCGAGCACCGTCAGCTCGTGCTGGTTTTCCCGGGACAACATCGTCACGAAAAAGCGCCGATCCGGATGTCGGGCACAGATCCGCTCCACCGCCTCCACCCTCGCCCTCCCAACCATGTCGCCGGCGAGACCGAGGGACGGGTTCACCCTCCTCTTCACCCCGATCATCATCGCGAAGGGAATGTTCAGCCGGCTGCAGGCCTCCAGAACGCAGTGATCCAGCAGGTCGGATGCCGTGGAATTCGACGGATAATCAAAATCCGGAGGAAAGGAAGCCGCCAGATAGAGGGCATCCATCCTGCGTCCCCAGTCGACCAAAAATCGAAGGGTTTCCTCCACGGTCCGACGATTTCCCGGAGAAAACTCCGGCCCCACGTCATATCCCAGCTCCCGCAACACCCGGTATTGGTTCTTCCAATCGTAAAGCAGCGGATCAATACGCAGGGAAGAGCGAAAGCGCGGGTCCTTTTTCAGCTCATCCCCCTTTTTCAGCCACAGCTCCCGTTCTTCGGGATCGAAGGGGTCATTGGTCATTACGGCGGTTTTGACCTTGGCGACGGAAAATACCAGATCGACAAACCGCCGGTACGTCAGGCCTTCGTACCATTTCCGGTAAGTGGATAGATCCCGGGAGGAAACATCCATCCCCAGCCGCCCCAGGGTGGTCAGCACTCCCCGGCACGCTTCGCTGTACGGGGAATGCTCGACAAAAAGGGTCCTCCAGACATGCTCGGCCATCGCCTTTCGGTCAAGGGCCCGGAAATCCTCATAGGATAGGGACGTCTGCCTCATCGTTTCCGCGATCAGATAATGGTACGTAAGCAGGTGGTCCACGCCCCACAACCCCAGACAGCCGAAGGCGGGAGCATACAAATGGGTGTGCATGTCCGTCACGGGGGTTCGGTCTACCGCCTCGGACACAACCTGCCAAAGACGTTCCTTATCGGAAATGACGCCCGGCAATGGCTTCACTCCTGTCGTCAAAGGCTACCGGAAGAAAATTGAGCGGTTGCGCGCAAACGCGGCAACTTCGCGAGCGGCGCAACCGCCAACGGCTTTCCCAGCATCAACGGACACCCAGCAGGATCTCCATCGTCAGCTGATCCAGCCGCTCATAGTACATGGATTTCTCAGCCATTTTCTCCCGGCTGAACTCATAATCCATCAAGGACCGATGGGCCTCGGGAGAATACCGGAATTCAAAGCCGGCCACCTCCCGCCCCGCATTGATCTTTTTCAACAGATCCTGAATCTCTCGATCCTCATTGAACCTCTTCACTTTTTCCTTCAGAATCAGATAGGTGCGCATGCATCCCTTGGCAAAATCCTTGACTCCTTCAAGATCCTCCGTCCGATAGGCATGGGCATCGAAGTGACGGGGACCCTGATACTGATAATCCTCCAACAGCTTCACCAGGAAAAAGGCGCCCTTGATGTCCGCCGATCCGAAGCGCAAGTCTTGGTCAAACCGACCGATCTGCTGGTCGTTCAGATCGATGTGGAGCAGCTTTCCGCGCTCCAACGCCTGGGCGACCGCGTGATACACATTCAACCCGGCCATCCGCTCATGGGCCACCTCGGGATTGACCCCCACCATCTCCGGATGATCGAGGGTGTCGATATAACCCAACATGGCTCCCGTCGTGGGAAGATAGAGGTCACTGCGGGGCTCGTTGGGTTTGGCCTCCAATGCGAACTTCAAGCGGTATCCCCGATCCAAAACGTAGTCGCACAAATAGTTGATCGCTTCCCGGTGACGCTTCAACGCCGTGACGGGATCCTTGGAAGCATCCACTTCGGTGCCTTCCCGTCCTCCCCACAGGACGAAGATTTCCGCGCCCAATTCCACCCCCAGTTCGATCGCTTCGATCGTTTTCCGGATGGCGTAAGCCCGGACTTCCGGGTCGTTGGACGTGAAGGCCCCGTCTTTAAAAACGGGATTCCGGAACAAGTCCACCGTCGCCATCGGCACCTTCAAACCGGTCTCTTCGAGCGCCCGGCGGAAATCGCTGACGATCTTCCGCTTCTCCTCAAAGGAAGCGTCGATCGGAACCAGATCGTTGTCGTGAAAATTGACCCCGTAGGCGCCGACCTCCGCCAACACATTCGCAATTTCGACGGGGGACCAGGGAGTGCGGACCGGTTCCCCGAAGGGATCCCTCCCCGGATTGCCAACGGTCCAGAGCCCGAAAGTGAAACGATCCTCCGGTTTCGGCTGAAAACGATCCGTCATGTAACCCCACTCCTTTTATGTGAAAGATTGATGGAAACCGAAATGAAGTGAAAGAAGACTTCCTTCAAGAGCCGGGGAAAACCTGTCTTTTATTCGGCACCATGATGGTCGGCGACCAGCCGGTGAACAAGCCGAAAGTCTTCCTTCAAATCTTGATACAGCTTTCGGTACAGCCGGTAATAGCGGTCGTACACCGCCCGGTTCTCCCCCAGGGGACGACATTTTTCGGCCACCCGGATGGTTTGCTCACAAGCCTCTTCCACGCTCGCAAACAACCCGGTTCCCACGCCGGCCAGCAGGGCCGCACCGAAGGCGGGGCCCTCGTTGGCCCGCACGCTGTATACGTCGTGTCCGAAGACATCGGCGATGATCTGCCTCCACAAGGGGCTCCGGGCTCCTCCTCCGGACACCCGGACCTCCGAGACCTTCAGCTCCATTTCCCTCAGGATCGACAGACTGTCGGCCAGGCTGTAGGCGACTCCCTCCATGACGGCACGGACAAAATGATTCTTTCGGTGCCTTGAGGTGATACCGAAAAAGACGCCCTTCGCGGCCGGATCCAGATGAGGCGTCCTCTCACCCATCAGATACGGCAAAAAGATCAATCCTTCGCTGCCGGGCTCCACCAGGGCCGCCTGGTCCGAAAACAATTCGTACGGATCCTTGTTCAGCAGATCGGCGACATTCCTTTCCGCATCACCGAACTGATTCCGAAACCATTGCAGCGATCCCCCAGCCGCCTGAGTCACTCCCATCACATGCCATTTCCCAGGCACCGCATGGCAAAAGGTGTGCAACCGCCCTCCCGCATCCACCTTCACCTGCTCGGAAAAGGCGAAAACCACACCGGAAGTTCCGATCACCGCGGATACGACCCCGGGCCGGACGATGCCGTTCCCCACGGCGCCGGCCGCCTGATCCCCTCCGCCTCCGACCACGGGGGTTCCCGCAGCGAGGCCGGTCTCCTTGGATCCCTGGGCATGGACCGTTCCCGTCACTTCATGGGATTCGTGCAGCCGAGGCAGCCAATCCCTCTGGATCCCGAGGTGCCGAATCATCTCCCCGGACCACGACCGATTGGCGACGTCCAACAGCAAGGTCCCCGAGGCGTCCGACACCTCNGTGGCGAATTCCCCGGTCAGTTTGTACCGAATGTAATCCTTGGGCAACAAAACNCGGTGGATCCGCTCAAAGACCTCCGGCTCCCTCTCTTTCACCCACATCAGCTTCACGGCGGTAAAATTGGGGAGGGGCGGATTGGCCGTGTATTCAATGATCCTTTCCCTGCCGATCCGCTCCTCCATCCCCTTGGCCTGTGCCTCGGTCCGCTGATCGCACCAGATGATGGCCGGTCGAAGTACCTTCCCTTCCCGATCCAGCAGCACCAAGCCGTGCATCTGCCCGGTCAGACCGATGCCCCGGATCTCTTTCCCGGAAATGCCCGTTTCGGCCAAAATCCGCCCCACCGAATCCCTGACCGCTTGCCACCAGTCCTCGGGATGTTGCTCCGCCCATCCCGGCTTCGGTTGGTACATCGGATATTCGGCAAGGGCCGATGAAATCACCGTCCCGTCCTCACGGAACAGGCAGGTTTTGGTGCCCGAGGTTCCGATGTCGATCCCCAGCAAAAAACTCACGATCCCTCACTCCCCGCTTCCGATGAAATGTCCCACCAGACGGCCAAGATCAAAATGAGTCCCTTGACGATGTACTGCCAAAAGGCATCGATATCCAGCATGCTCATCCCGTTGTCCAGGCTGACCATGACCAAAGCCCCGATGAGGGAACCGGTCACGCTTCCGGTACCTCCCTTGAGGCTGGTCCCTCCGATCACACAGGCGGCGATGGCGTCCAGCTCGTACATCTGACCGGCCCCCACCGTCGCCGCGTTGAGGCGGGCCGTCAAAATCAGGCCGGCCAGAGATGAAAGCAAACCCATGATGACAAAGACGGCAAATATATGCCTTTTGACGTTGATGCCGGAATACTTGGCCGCCTCGCTGTTTCCGCCGATGGCGTACAGATACCGGCCGAAACGGGTTCGGTTCAGAACAAAACCGAAGATCAGGAGCAGGAGGAAGACAAACAGGATGGGCACGGGAATTCCCAGGTAGCGGTTCATCATGTAGACGAAGGCCACGATCAGCAGGGAGTACCCCGCCATTTTGCCGTAGGATACAACGGGACTTTCCAGCTTCAGCCCCCACTCCCGCCGCTTTTTTCTTTTGCGGGCGGTCAGGAAAAAAAGGAGAAAGATGANGATCCCNCCCAGTATGTAACCGACGGCATAGGGAAGGTAACTCTGGCCGATACGCTGAAAACTCTCCTTCAGGGGGGCGACGGTTTCCCCTTTGCTGATCCCGATGAGGATTCCCCGGAAAATCAGCATGCCGCCCAGGGTGACAATAAAGGAAGGCACTCCCCGGTATGCCACCCACCATCCCTGCCACCCCCCCAGAAGGAGGCCGGCGAGGAGCGTCAACAGGAGGACAGCAGCCGTATCCCACCCGTACCATACTTGCAGGATGGCGGCCATTCCGCCGGCCAATCCCACGAGGGANCCGACGGAAAGATCGATGTGACCGGTGATGATCACCAACGTCATTCCGATCGCCAGAATCGANATCACGGACATCTGGCGAAACAGGTTGGACAGATTGCGGGACGACAAGAAATCGCCGTCAGTCAGAACGGTGAACAAGAGGGCGATGAATGCCAGGGCGATGATCAAGCTGTATGCTCGAATGTCGAAGGACAGCGCTTTACGCAAAGGTGCCCCCTCCCGTCACACATGCCATGATTTTCTCCTGCGTCGCTTCCTTTCGGGTAAATTCTCCCACCAGTCTCCCCCCGGCCATCACCAGGACGCGGTCCGACATCCCGATCACCTCCGGCAAATCGGAGGAGATCAGCACCACCGCCACGCCCTCCCGACTCAACTCGTCGATGATCTGATAAATGTCCGCTTTGGCGCCGATATCCACCCCGCGGGTCGGCTCGTCCAGGATCAGTACTTTCGGGTGGGTCATCAAGGACTTGCCGAGGAGGACCTTCTGCTGGTTTCCGCCGCTCAAACCCTTGATTCTCATTTCGATGTCGGCCATTTTAACCCGCATTCGGGATGCCTGCTCCTCCGCCTCCCGCAGCTCCCGCTCCTCGTCGACGATCCCGCATTTCACCAACCGATCCAGGGATGCCATGGAGAAGTTTTTCTTGATATCCATCCCGAGAAACAGGCCGTATCGTTTGCGATCCTCGGAAAGATAAACGATGCCGTGACGGATCGCCTCCCCCGGATGGCGAAGAGTGAGCTCCCTTCCCTCGAGAAGCACCGTTCCCTCCGCCTTTCCCCCGTACGCGCCGAAAATGCCGGAAAACAGCTCGGTCCTTCCCGCGCCGACAAGTCCTGCAAATCCGAGCACCTCCCCTTTTCGCAGGGCGAAGGACACGTCATGAACCACCTTTTTTTCCCTGTGAACCGGGTGATACACCGTGTAATTCCTCACTTCGAGGATCGTTTCGCCCGCAACCCCCTCCCGCTGGGGATACAGCGCGCCAACCTTTCTACCGACCATCATGGAGATGATTTTTTCTTCGCTCAATGCTTCGATTGAAGAGGTGCCCACCACTTTTCCATCGCGGAGCACCGTGACCGCATCCGCCAACTCCATCACTTCGTTCAACTTGTGGGATATATAAATGCAGGTGACTCCTTTTTCGCACAGATCCTTCAAAATCCCCATCAATCGGCGGACCTCTTCATCGGCCAACGCGGAAGTGGGCTCGTCCAGGATGAGGATGTCGCCGTTTTTGGAAAGCGCTTTGGCAATTTCGATCAATTGCTGTTGTCCGATCCCCAGACCGCCCACCTTCGCCTCCGGATCGAGATCCAGCCCGAGGAAGTCCATCCACTTTTTCGTCCGAACGTACAGCGCTTCCCGGTCAATCACGCCGTATCTGCAGGGTTCAGCGCCCAAAAAGATGTTTTCCGAAACGGTCAACTCCCCGACGAGCGAGAACTCCTGGTGAATGACGGCGATTCCGGCCGCTTCCGCATCGCGGGGGGTTTGAAAACGTTTTTCCTCCCCGTTGATCCGGATCTTCCCTTCATAACTTCCAGCCGGGTAAACACCGCTCAAAATTTTCATCAAAGTGGATTTGCCGGCGCCGTTTTCGCCGAGAAGCGCGTGGATCGTCCCTTTCTTCACGGCGAAGGAGACGCCGTCCAAGGCGCGGGTGCCGGGAAATTTCTTCGTGATCCCTTCCATCTCCAGGACGTGCACGGGATCCCCCCCTGTAAGAGGCCGGCTTTGTCAATTCCGTTTCGGACGCTCGGCCTCCGGCACGTTTTTGTATACATCATCAAAGGAATGGAATCCGTCTTTGATGATCGTCTCCATCATGTTCTCCCGGTCCACCGCGATGGGAGAGAGCAGAAGGGCGGGAACGTCCTTTTTCCCGTTGTTCACCGTATCGGTGGTCTCGATTTTTTCCTGCCTGGCCAGCCGAACCGCCGCCTCCGCCGCCTTAAAGGCCAGCTCCCGGATCGGCTTGTAAACCGTCATCGTCTGTTTTCCTT
>JGI1652J44930_10000491_pt1 | contig 15473 bp, 12 predicted proteins | sample NewIslsDNAsample_FD_44930 | JGI IMG/M metagenome (IMG submission 44930)
TAATTGCTCTTCGCTTTCTTCACAGCCATAAGTAAAAACAGGACGCATTTTGATTTCATGAATTTTTTGTTCCCACCGTGCTTGCAACTGCTCGTTCCAATCCCGGGCGACATCCTTCACGATCAAGGCGAAAACAGTACTCTGACCATATTTGTCACTGACCCAATGCTTAACATGACCAAACTGCTTAAAGCGCTCGATAAAGCTAACTTGGTCTTTCTCAGACAGAACTTCATTCATCTTAACCAAGATAAACTGTTCGCCAATAGCAGAGTCATCTACCGATAACAGCGATTTTGTTGGAAACGCATGATAAACGGGCGGCAAACGATATGCATTCACCAAATCTTCTACCATTGCACTCGCGGTTGGTTGTTCACCTGCTCCTTGACCGACAAACGTTAAATCCTGCACCTGATCTCCTTCAACATAAATGGCATTATACACACCATTTATATTGGACAGTGGATGATCGATTGGCAACAAGGTTGGTCGTACAGATGCCATCACANGGCCCTTTTCGCCAAATTGTTCAGCTTGTGCAATCAATTTGATCCGATATCCCAAAGCGGATGCCAACTCAATCTCAGGTAACGAAACATCCGAAATGCCTTGAACAAAAATATCTTCAACCGTCACATTGATCTGGAATACAATCCGAATCAAAATGACCAACTTATGAACAGCATCCAATCCATCTACATCAGCTGAAGGATCTGCTTCCGCGTATCCCTTCTCCTGTGCCTCACGCAAAACATCAACAAAGCTTCGCTTTTCTTGTTCCATCTTCGTTAGAATATAATTGGTTGTACCATTAACGATCCCCAATATTTTGCGAATCTTATTTACCTTCAAAAAGTGCTGCAATGTGCCGAGAGCTGGGATGCCCCCACCCACACTTGCTTCAAAGAACAGCTGTACACCATGTTGTTCAGCCAACTTACTCAGCTCGACGCCACGTCTTGCAATCAATGCTTTATTTGAAGTGATGACGTGACAACCTCGCTTAATGGCTTCCTGCACATATGTAAACGCAGGCTCCACTCCGCCCATTGCTTCTACAACAACATCAATTCGCTGCTTAAACAAATCTTCAAAACGATTGGTGAGTAAGTCTTCAACGCCTGGGAGATGACGATCCTTGTGCAAATCACGGATTAAAATTCCTTTGACCTCAAACACTTTGCCTGTCTGTTTGGCAATGAGGTCTCGATGGGATTGAAGCATCTTCCATACGCCCTTACCCACCGTTCCAAGTCCTAATAATGCTACATGAACTTGTTCCACTGATATTGTCCCTCCAGTATTGAGTACCCTTAAAAATAAAAGCTCTCTTCCAAAAGACAAGAAGAGAGCTTGATCTCAAAGTTCTTCTCATCTCTCAGCATGAAAAAATGCTGCGGGAATTGGCACCATGTTTGAATCAATCAAACTGGTTGCCGGGTTTCATTGGGCCCGTCCCTCCACCACTCTTGATAAGAAATTCACATATGAAACTGTTAGCTATAATTATGTATGAGACCTTACGTTTTGTCAACTCTGTTTTGTAATTGTCCAAGATATGCCATTTGTATTTGGAATTGATCCCCTGGTTCAACCACCATCGACATCGCATCAAAAACGATGCTCACCATACCTACAAAAGTCAAATGCTCCTTTAATGTTTGCTCTTCGCTGATCTGTTGATATAGCTGCCAGAGATTGATCTTCTCTTCTGCAAGGACTCGATCATTATGCCGGATCATCAACCATTGATCAGCTAATCCCCGCCATTGATCAGTAACAAATAGATAAGGACCCAAAGAAGCAATCCATTCCTTCTCCAACATCCAACAATTCAGTAAGCTACAGCCAAGCAAATGTTGCATTCCTGCTTGCATTCCCAACATAAAAGCAATCCCAGGAAACGCTTTTTTGGCATTGGGAATCGCAACATCGCTTGATACAATGCAGGATGGATGAAGCCATCGATGATCCGGATCGAAAAAAGCGGGGATGATTAACTTCTCGGGATCATTTAGCGGAAAACGCCACTCCAGATCTGCTGACGGCAACGAAACAGGTTCTCCATGAATCAACAACTTCGTCCAATCTTCCTGCAAGATTTGCTGATACAGTTGCTGTAAGTCTTTCATTGCTTCCGTTGACGCNAACATGGTGTCAATCGATTGAATGGGCAACAAAGAAGATGGCGACCATTGACGATAGTGCAACAGCCATTGTTGAGCAAAACCGATGTCAATGACCCAATCATCTTGATACCATCCCAAACGGAAACCTCCATCATCTGCAGCATGAATGTGCAGATCATCCTCTTTGACCCGATACCAAACCATTTTCATTTACGACTTCGACCCTTCCCACAAGGATCTATTATATGTACGCATAGCTGAAAACAAATATGAAAAAAATTGAAAATGCTGCAGCNAAACTGCAGCATCCATTTCATAAAATGTTTGCCTTCACTGCTGATAATTTCAGCGTTTCTTTTACGATTGCTTCCGCCGAATAAGGAGATAACAAAGGGGTGAATTGCTTTTTCATCCGCTTGGCTGTAGGATTTGTTTTATTAAAAAAATGATTCATCTGCAAACGAATCGTGTTTGGACTGGTGGCAATCCCAATACCATGTTTTAACATAAACCGTTGATTCGCTTCTTCCTGTCCTGGAAATGCTTCAAATAAAAACATAGGCAATCGTTTGGCGATCGCTTCACTCACTGTTACGCCACCCGGTTTAGTCACCAAAAGATCGGCAGCGGACATCCAAAGCGGAATATCACGGCAATAGGGTTTAATATGGAGATGCTGATCAGGGTACTTCTGTTTGAGCGAATCGTACAGTTTTTCGTTTTTTCCCGTCATAATCGCAAATTGAATATTGGACAATTCCCTTAATTCCATCACGATATCCTCTAATGGACCTAGACCTGCGCCACCACCCATTACCATGACAACAGGCTGATCCAAACGCAAACCCAATTGACGTCTGGCTGATTCTTGTGAAATGTCTTTGTAAAACTCCGACTGAATGGGGATCCCTGTTTCAATCAATCGTGCTCCTGTCTTCCAACGAATGCGTTCAATCGAAGAAGTATGAATGATGCCCATTGGTAAACATAATACATCTGGCACTCGTGTCAGCCACATTGGATGAAGTTCATAATCGGTTACCACGCCAACACTTGGTAGATGTTTCCATTTCGCTGGCAACACCAACAGTGTAAACGGATGAGTTGTCACAATTTTCGTTGGTTGAAATTCATCAAATAATTGATTGATTTTTTTACGAATCGTCCAACCCATCTTCTCAATAAATTCACTTGAAACATATCGAATCACTTTTGACTGATGAGTCCAATCATATAAACAGTGATAAAAGACAGGAAAACGTTGTAACATCCCGGTATATCCATTCTGTAGGATTGGATGAAACGTTCTGGGAATTAGTTCCAATAAGTCAATTGCTTCTGCATACACACCCGTTAATTGGTGAAAGGAAGAACATAATACTTTCGCCGTCTTATTATGTCCTGTTCCAAACCCCATTGAAAGAANTAATATCCGTTCCATGTGTGAACTCCCTATCCATCCTTACAACATTATGGATCATTGAAGTATGGTTTTTTCTCAGCATTAAAAACGATAACCTGAATAAACTGATAGCTTTTTCGCTACCTCTTGAATCCGTGGTAAAAATACCTGCTCCAACTTATCTTTTTTCACTTGATAAGCTGGTGCTGCTAAGTTGATTGCCGCAATCGCCTTTTTTTGCCGATTAAAAATCGGCGCAGCAACTGAACTAATCCCCTCCTCAAATTCTTCATTACTAATGGCATAACCTTTTTCTCGAATCTCGTCTAATTCCTTCTGCAAAGCAAACAAATCGGTTTTGGTGTATTCGGTATAAGTATGCAACTCTGTACCATATATGATTCCTTTCAGTTTTTCAACAGGTTGATAAGCCAACAAAACTTTTCCAATCGCTGTCGCGTATGCAGGCAAACGAGAACCGACATTAACATGAACTGTTGTGACACCACGTGCCGGCACACGTGAAACATATACCACTTCTCTTCCATCCAAGATGCCAAGATGGGCCGAAGCATTGGTCTCATCTCGCAACTTTTCCAAATAAGGAGCAGCCATTTCCGGCAACTGTAGTGCATTTAAATAAGAGAACCCCAACTGAAGAACTTTCGGTGTTAACTCATAACGTTTCGTATTTTCATCTTGATGCAAAAAGCCAGCTTCTTGCAACGTATAAAGCAATCGATAGGGGGTTGTTCGACTTACTCCAAGTTTTTCTGCGATCTCTGCTAAAGACAAACTGGGTGTTTCTTCATTAAACATTTTCAGAATTTCTAAACCTTTCAATAATGACCGCGAAATATAACGAGCTTTCTTATCTTTCGTTGCCATTCTATACGCACCTCAAGCCATTTAACCTTCCTACTTTGCGACAATGCTCCGCCACCATATACTTATTGCTCTTTTTCCAAAGATCTAAACCATACAGATAGCGGCTTGAACAAAATCATTTCTATTTTAGCAAAGATGATGCTGGGAATCACCAACAAAAGAAGATCAATCTGGTACAAATTCATAAAAAAAACCGAACAGAAGCAAAATATCGCTTCTACTCGGAGTGATCTTTGATTTGCATAGGTTTACGTTTGTTTTTGCAAAAAAGAGCGCACATGATCATTAAAGGTCTTTGGGTCCTCTTGATAACAGAGATGACCTGTATTCGGAATCAGCACCAGCTCTGACTGACGAATGCCGCGATGAATGATCTCAGATTCTTCAACGGGTGTAATTTGATCCAACTCTCCACAAATAATCAGTGTTGGCACATCGACTTTTTTTAAGACTTCTGTTTGATCAGCATGATACAAAGCATACGAAACAGAGCGATATCCAATGGGACGAATAGCCGAATAAATGCGTTCCGCCTCCTTGCGAACCTCTGCTGAAGCGTCTGGCGCCAATAAATTTTTGACTCGTTCCTTGGCAATTTCAGCAGGCGAGCGTGTCTCTATATCTCGCAAGCGTTTCTCCAATTTTTTTCGATTATCTTCGCCATCCTTCGCTCTTCCGCCTCTCGTCGCATCTGCCAAAATCAATGCTCTGACCGAATCTGGATACAAGCGATAAAACGCCAACGAAATGGTTGACCCCATTGAATGCCCTAACAGGAAGAATGGTTCAATCTGCAATGCTTCGACAAATTTCTTTAGAATCTTGGCGAAATCCTCAAAGTGATGCAGTTCCTGATCCGGATCATCGCTCTTTCCATATCCTGGTGCATCCCATGCGATGACAGTAAATTGATCGCTCAGTCCTTCTAGTTGATGACGAAATGACTCTGAATTATTTCCTAACCCATGTAGTAACACCAACGCCGGTCCATCACCTTGCTGACGATAATAAATCCTTTTACCATCAACCATTACGTACGGCATTGCTTCATCCCCTTTCTATCACGACTACGAGAGGCCTCGCACAGGGAGTCCGCCATTACTATGAATCACCTCTCCTGTAATGGCAGGTGCTTGATCAGATGCCAACAACACATAAGTGGCAACATGATCATCAGGTTCCATATACATCCGCATTGGATTTCGATTCTGGATACTCTTCTTTTTCTCCTCAACACTGACTGTTGGTGTAAACTCTTCCAAGCTTGCAATCACTTTTAGCTGTGTAATTGTTCCACCCAGGGCAACACCATTTACGCGAACCGTTGGCGCGACTTCAAAAGCAAGCTGACGTAACAAGCCTAATACGGCGTGTTTGGTCGCCGTATATATGGTTCCCCCGCCATCGGGATAAAAGCTGGCACCAGAAAGAGAGAAGATGATATTTCCATTGCTTTTCAATAGCGCTGGCAATGCCGCTCGTGCGGCAAAAAAACATCCTTTCACATTTACATCAAATAGCTCCTGATATGCTTGTTCGAGTACATCAGGCTTTAGATCAATCAACTTAACAAAACCATCAAACAGTCCTGCATTGGCAATCAAACAGTCACATTTTCCAAACGCTTCGACTGTCTTTGCTACTGCTCGTTCATGATCTTCATAGTTCCGCACATCACCATGATAGGTAACGACGCGATCACCATACTGCGCCTCAATCTCTGCCAAGCGCTCTTTTGACAGGTCCAAAACTGACACATGGGCCCCTTCTTTGAGAAAGCGATCGAGAATCGCTCGACCAATTCCTGCGCCGCCACCTGTCAGATAAACGCTTTTTCCTTCCAACCAACCCATTGCATTCTTCCTTTCCTCACTCTTCTGAAAAGCAATGACTTTATCCGATCCGAATGATCTCTTGCTGTTCTTTCAAAGCGCTGATCACACTTAACGCTGCTAAATAGCTGGTTTTAGGGTTATTGGGCATGGGTTCATTTTCAATGGTAATGCTGGATCTGCCAAATGCACCTTCCACTTCAATCGTATGTGTGTTTCGCTGTACCTTAGGATCTGCGATGACGCGTACCTTGGTTTGGTCTACCCCCAATCCAGCTAAAGAGAGGAGTATCGCGACGTTTACATTTTTCGGGAATTGCTCAATTGCTTCTTTGGCTGGCCCTTCATATAAAACCGTCTCTCTTGTCACCGGCTGTTCCATCAACGCTTGGGGAGGTTTACGGGTTGTAATTGACACTGCGGATAGTCCGCCAACTGCTTTAGCTGCTTTGACAATATCCAATCCACCTATGGCTCCTGACGGCAAATAAACAGAGACTTGGTGTTGTTGACAGAGCTGTTGAAGCTCCTGATAAAAAGCATGATCGGCAAAGGCCCCAACACTCACAACGAGCAAATCGATCTTCCTTCTGACAATGGGAGCTGCATATTTTTTGACTGCATCGACCGTTGCAGCTTCAATGACTAGATCAAAGTTCTGAGCAAGAAACGCTTGGAAATCGGTAAACACCTGAACTTTGTACTGTTCCGCTAATTGATCTTTCTCTTTGCCTGAACGGTAATAGACCGCGCTGATCTGTGCATTCGGAATGAGCTGTTTGACGTTTACAGTATCTAAGAGAAAAGTCCCAATATTTCCTGCCCCAATGAGTCCAATCTTTTTCAAAATTCGATTCCTCCGTTTTTGTCAGTTTGCAAAACCATACGAATCGGCAAACAACTCAAAGCTAAACCACCGGGTTTCCCGACTGATACCGCTCTGTTTCAGTCCAGGGAAGTCCAAATGCAAATCTTGAAAAACAGTATGATTGTTATGGAAAACAGCACCAGCTTGCAGTCGATCAGCGAACACCTTGGCTTTCTCCCGATCCTTTGTCCAAACGGAAGCGCGCAAACCATAAATGGAATCATTCGCGTATTGAATTGCCTCGTCAACATCCTGATATGGGATAATCGGAATAATGGGACCAAATTGTTCACAGCTCACAAGCGGATCGGTCGGCTCCGCATCGGCAACTATGTGCGGCAAGATAAAATAGCCCTGCTCCCAGCTGCCAGGATCATACTTTTGACCTGCGACGATGAGATTGCGGCCAGCTGCTTTCGTTTGTTCAATCAGATCTTGCACAAACCGATATTGCTTCTCATTATTTAACGGCCCCATATTGACATCCGGAATCGTTCCATCGCCAACCACCATCTGTTGAAATTGATCGGTTAATTTTTGTACCAATTCCTCATAGCGAGAGGTATGCACATAGATCCGCTTAATCGCAGAACATACCTGACCTGCTGCGCGAAGAATACCTCCCCGCATTCGCGTTAATGTTTCCTCATCCAACTCAGCATCAGGGAGGACGATGGCAGGGTCATTTCCACCCAATTCCATATACAACTTTTTTAATGTACTAGAAGCAAGCTGCATAATGCTCTTGCCTGTTTCCGTTCCCCCTACAAATGAAATGACCTTAACACGCGGATCGGTTGACAACATCTTACCAATCAGTGAACCGGATCCGGTCACAACATTAATCACCCCAGGTGGAAAATGAGCCGCCATCTCTTTAATTAATGTCATGACGGTTAGCGGACAATTGGTGGCCGGTTTCACCACAACAGTATTTCCCGTCAGCACAGCGGGAACCAATCGCTTAAATGTTAACAGCACGGGTGAATTCCAGGGAGTGATGATGGCCGTAACACCCTTTGGACGTCGACGAATCTGCACAGCTTGCGGCGTTTCGCTCCAGTTCTCCGGCTGCCACCATGTTTTGAGTTCTTTAGCTGCTGCTCGCATCACATCCAGACATCTAGCTAAATCTTTTTTTGCTTCTGCCAATACTTTGCCATTCTCGCGCACATACAGAACCACATTTTCTTCAACCAAAGGTGCAACCGCATCTGCTGCTTTTAGCATGCGATTGACGCGATCATCAATGGAGCTCTGCGACCAAGATTGGTAAGCGCGATCGGCTGCTTCAATCGCTGCTGTAACCTCTTGTTCATTGACAAACGCCACTTCACCTACTATTTCAGCACGATTGGCTGGATTGATGATTGGTCGTAAATTTTTGCCTTGAACCCATGTTCCATCAATTAAATATTGTCCAGAAACACACGGACGATCATTTGATTCCCTCATTCTTATCGCTTCCTTTTATGACAACTTTTTGGGGCGAAATGCTTCTGCCGCACCAGGCGGCCCACCAAATGGCTTCTTCATGGGACCTACTTCCTTCATATCAACAACGATTAAAGAAGGCTTTCGTCGTTGAATCGCACAATCCAATTCAACGAGAAATTCGACTGCTGAACCGACCCGTTTGGCGACAAAACCCATGGCTTCACCTAGTTTGACAAAATCGGGACTTAAGAGATCAACAGCAATTCGACGACCATAAGCTGCATCTTGTAGATTTCGTAACACACCGTAACCACCATCATCAAACAAGGCGATGATTAGCGGTAATTGTTCTTCGACCGCTGTCGCAAGTTCCCCTACATTTACCATGAAGCCGCCATCGCCAACCATTAACATCACCACTTGCTCTTTTGCGCCAAGCTGAGCACCAATCGCCGTGGGCAAACCCTGCCCAATTCCACCCCCTGCTGCATGAATGGAGGTGCGAGGTTGATAGATTTCAAAGAGGCGACTTCCCCACAGATTGGCGGGAACCGTCACATCGCGAACCAAAATGGCATCCTTCGGTAATAGTTTGCGCATTCCATCTACAAATTGTTCATATGGTCCTAATGTGCTACGCAATTCCTTTCGAACGTTTTTCCGCGCTTGCGTTACTTCCTCCTGATAGGAAGGCTCCGGTTCAAGTTGATGTTGAGCCAATTGCTGCAGCAGCTGTTGCAAGATCTGCTTAATATCACCTACAACGCTATGTGTCACCTGATAATTGCGATTATGTGCCAAGTAGTCCACATCGATATTGATATGTTCACAGTTGACCTTAACCTTCCAACTTGCTGTTTCATTGCTCCGAAAGCGAACACCCATGCTAATTAACAAATCAGCTTTCTCTAGCAGCTTTTGCACCTCGACAAAACTTGCAAAATGCCCGATACACAATGGATGATCCTCAGGAATTGCTCCCTTGCCGGATTGACTGGTGATTACAGCAGCTCCCAATTTTTCTGCCAATCGTGTCGTCTCCTGGGCAGCATCAGCATGAATCACTCCGCCACCCGCCCAGATGACTGGCCTTTTCGCTTTGACGATTTTGGCTACAATTTCTTCCGGCAAAGGGTTGATTTCGGTTGCAAGTGGTTTAACTTCATAGATGGCCTGCTCAACCGGTTTAGGAATTATCGCCGATTGATAATCAATCGGGATCTGCAAGGTAACCGGTCCTGATGGAGCAAAAGCTGCATGAGCAATTGCTTTCCGCATCATGGGAATGGCCTGCTCGGGGATTCGCAAATGGAAAGCATGCTTACAACAACCTTCCATCATTTGGAGTTGATCTTTCATCTCATGGATATAACCCTTGCCTGTGCCAAGATAAGGAGAAGCCACTTCACCTGTGAGGTGCAACAGCTTTGTGCCTGCACTCCATGCCTCAACCAATGATCCAGCCGCATTGCCTGCACCTGTGCCTGTACTGGTGATCGCCACACCTAGCTTCCCTGTCACTCGCGCATAACCATCCGCCATGTTAACGGCGCCGCTTTCACCACGCGCAGTGACTACATGAATCCGCCCATCGCGCAAGATTGCATCATAAATCGGCATATTATGAATGCTAACAATCCCAAAAACGACCTCAACACCCGCATGTACCAATTCCTCAACAACTGCATCCGCTACGGTATAAACATTTTCGTCTGTCATCACCATCAACCTTTTCTCCACTACAATGCTTTGCCAAGTCCACCCGCAACATCCAACGTTGCGCCTGTAATATAACTAGCGCCTGCTGAAGCTAAGAATAGAATCGCATGTGCTACTTCAGCTGCTTCACCCACGCGTCCGAGTGGAATCTTCCGTTTTTTAGCCAAGGCGCGATAGTACTCCGCTGGAGTCTGATCAGGCGCATTTTGTAACCGCCTTCGTTCCCATTGATCGGTGCGAATGACGCCCAATGAGACCGAATTGACCAAAATCTGATGAGGTGCTAATTCGATAGCCAATGCTTTACTTAAGTTTAATAATCCTGCACGTGTTGCAGCTGTTGCAATCATATGCGGTTCTGGTTCTTTCGCTAGTGTCGCATTGATATTAATAATCCTGCCGCCACCTTGTTTTTTCATATAGGGGACAACGGCACGCACGGCATAGATAATGGCATAATATTTCAGTCTGATTTGCTCTTGCCATTGCTCATCGGTCACGTCAAAAAAGTGCCGCATTAAACTCCGTCCGGCCGCATTGACCAAGATATCAATCCGTCCAAATTTCTGAACCGTGGAAGCGACTGCCTTATTCACATCATTTTCATCGGTTGCATCACAAGAAAGCGGAAGGACATTTTCATGATCCTCAGCTGTTTCCCTAAGTTTTTGATTGGCTCGCTGTAAACGCTCTTGACTCCGGCCGCAAATGGCGACTGAAGCCCCTTCAGCCAAGAACATCTCAGCCGTTTTTAAGCCAACTCCTGAGCTGCCGCCCATAATCAACGCTACTTTTCCTTTCAATCCGTAATCCAACCAACCTCACTTCTTTCTTACAATCTCGTGCTCTTCGACCCAGCCATAATCCGGTGTTCCGGCCATTGCTTTTCGCACTTCTTTTGGCGCTGGGCCAGCTGTCATCCAACGATCCATCATATGTGGGACCCGCTTCCAGACGCGCGCTTCTCGCTTGGATTCATCTGTAATAATCTCAAGATAACAGGTATATTCCATCACAAAGCCACCTGGATCTTGGAAATAACAGAAGATATTATTTCCCGGACCATGTCTTCCTGGTCCCCAAGCTGGCTCATAACCTTGCTGACGAACAAAGCTAATTCCCCGCATCAATTGATCCACATTTTCAACCTCATATGCGATATGATGCATTGCTGGATGAGTAGATTGATGGAAGGCAATGGAATGGTGTTTCTGGTTGCAACGGAGAAAGGCCATCTTGTGCTCGCTCCAATCCGACACCTTAAAACCGAGTTTCTGCGTGTAAAAGTCGACCAATTTATCAATATCGGTGGTGTTCACTACAACATGATTCAACCGAACGGGATTCACCTCGCGACTTTTCCATTCGGAAATATGATTCTCCACCCACGCAGAAAGCTCAATACAACGATTTTCCGGATCTAAGAAACGAAACCCATAGCCGCCACCAAATTCATCGAGGTAACCAGGCTTTTGCACAACGCGAATCCCTTGCTCCACAACTTTTTCATAGGCACGGTCAACAGCGTTTTTATCCTCCATCGCAAAGGCAATATGATGCAATCCTCTGTGGTCTGAACGCCGTAAATGCAAAATATGATTTTCTTTTGACCGACCACGGAAATAGACTTCCTGCTCATTCTCATGTACAATATCCAGATTCCAGACATGTTGATAAAACGCCTTTTGCTCTTCAAAATTTGGCGTAAATAGACTAATATGTCGCAAATGCTTGATGCCTAACATTGATGCCGCCCTCCTTTTTGGTGGAAACAAGGGCTCACTGAAACAAGCTGAGCCCTAATCCAATTTCACTCCGCGTCTTTCTGCCTCTCTCAAAATGCGCAACTTCTCTAATTCGCTCCCTTTCGGGTACGTTGGCAATTGTGGTCTTTTTGTTCCCAACATCACAAGGAACAGCGCCTCTTCATCTGTATCATTGCGGACACCGCGGTAAACTCCAGGAGGTGTTGCGACACAATCGCGTTCATTTAAAACGATTTCATGAACTTCTTCTCCATCATCTTCCTGAATGAGTGCAGTAATCTGCCCTTTAATGACAAAGAAAACTTCCTCTACATCATGATGTTGATGCAAAGGGCCTTCTGCTCCTGGCGGCAACAGCATGGTACTTAACGTAAATCCATGCGGTTCAATCACATTGGGATCATCATGTTTCCCGGTTCCGCCACCACCAATATAACGAATTTGCGCACGATGGTGTTTTTCGTTCCCCTGCTCTTGCCATGCTAAAGCACTGTAATCGATTTCACGATCCTTCAAACGAGCAACATACTTTTTCTCAAACTCTTCAATAAATGATTTGGACATAAGAAAACCTCCATCCTTGTTTTAAATACAAAACATCGTTTTATTATGTTTTAAATATAAAACAGTGTTTTGTATTTTTATATTACAACGAGATAAGGCTGGTGTCAATGTAAATCTCCCTTGTTTCGTTACTATAATTTTGAATTATGCCCTTAAATCCAAGATTTATACGATGCAAAACAATTCATAAGCGATGGATGTTCCCTCTACCATTTCAAATTAAGTATGTCCCGTTAATGGGTTTTTATTTATAAAAAACATAAAAATATCTAATTGACAAATAAACGAAAACAATGGTACTATCCGAATATAAAACATGAGTTTTATATGTAAAACAAAAGGAGGGAGCCCCATCTCAGATTTTCAATTGTTGTGAATGCTCTTTTATGTATTAAAAGGCCGCAAAACGAAAACGTTATCTGAAAACGCTTACGTATATCTTTGGTGATGAAAAGGAGGATGACCATGTTACGCCATCAGATGCGCTGGATCTATATTGCACTTCCTATCTTCTTGTTCTGGTTTTTTGGTCAGACTGATAAACTTGGAATTTCAATCATCCAAACCGATCCGCAATTTCTAAAAGATCTTGGTCTTGTTGGTCCAACTGCCAACGCAAAAATCGGCATGCTCACATTTGTCTTCACAATCGCTTACGCTATCTCCAATATCTTTTGGGGTTATATCATTGATAAACTTGGTGCTCGCAAAACCGCGATTCTCGGTGTTTCCGTTTGGACACTGACGATGGTTATGGCTGGCCTCTCCACATCTTATGAAATGTTCCTCTGGAGCCGAATTCTACTTGGGCTTGGTGAAGGAATGATGATTCCGGTCTCCAACAAGTTTATTTCCAAATGGTTCAGTCAGCGTGAAACCGGAAAAGCACAAGCCTCTTGGCTTTCAGGAAACTATCTAGGACCTGCAATCGGAACCTTTATATTAGGCATCATTATTGCATCGTTCCATTGGACTTANGCCTTCTATTTCCTTGCATTGTGTAACTTACTGATCAACATTCCCATGTTTATCTTCTTAACAAAAGATGATCCTGCAGAGCACAAAGGGATAAGCAAAGAAGAATTGGACTATATTCGCGATGTGGATTATGAAGCACCACAACTGAATGAAAACCAACAATTTGCTCAAGACTATCGCTATTGGATTGTATGGTNTGGCATGCTGGTTGCATCTTTCCTCTTCTTTGGTCTCAGTATTTGGCTGCCAACCTATCTCATTCAAGCGAAAAACTTTTCTTCGGCTATGATGACGAATATTACTTCGCTCTCTTGGTTGTTCGCACTAGGGTTTGTCTTTCTCAACGCATATCTATCCGATAAAACCAAACGGCCATCGCTACTGGCAACGATCATGTTTGGATTATGTTCAATCTNCCTCTTCATCACATATGTTTCACCTTATGCCCTCCTTGCAGGTGTTTGCTTAGGCTTAGCAATGGGAACACAAGGTGGCGTTTTCCATCTAAGCAATCTATTCATCGTCAAATATTCAACACCTGAAACGGCCGGACGTGCTGCAGGCTTAATGGGCTTTACCAACATCATGGGTGGATTTTCTAGCTATATTATGGGTTGGTCACGTGATCTCGCCGGTGGTGACTTTGGACCTTCGATCATAATGTTAATTGTTATTTCGCTTTCGGGCTTTATCGCTTACTTGTTCACCTTAAAACGGGAAGCAGAAGATCTAAAAATGACCACAAGCTCTTGATTATTCAATTATCAGAAATCAAAGGAGCGTTGTGTATATGATCACACCGGATGTTCGTTTAGATGAAATGAAGCGTAGTGAAATTATTGACTATATAAAGCAAACCGTAAAGCCGGNAGAAGGCGTGATCCCAGCTTATATTTTCGGTGATCCCACCATTTATGAACTGGAATATGAAAAAATCTTCATGAAAACGTGGATTTTTTTGGGGCACGAATCAGAAATTCCAAACAAAGGGGATTTTATGACACGCGATCTGGCAGGATACTCTGTCATTATTACGCGTGATCCAGAAGGAAAACTTCGTGGTTTCTACAACATGTGTACACACCGCGGCATGAAGTTATGTCGAGCCGATAAAGGAAATCGCACCAAATTTACCTGTCCGTATCATGGTTTTGTCTTTCGAAATGACGGCAAACTGATTGGTGTTCCGTTGCAGAAAGATATTTATGGGGGTCAATTGGACTTTGATCAACTTTCCTTAAAGGAAGTGACGATTGATTCTTATAAAGGGCTGATCTTTGGAACCTGGAATGATCACCCCATCCCGCTAGACGAGTTTTTGGGCGACTATAAATGGTATCTTGATCTGGTTGTCGGTCGAGCAGAAATGGAAGTTGTGGGCGCACCCCAAAAATATGTTGTTCGTTCCCAATGGAAAATCGGTGCTGACAACTTTATTGGCGACTCCTATCACACGATGGTGACGCATGGCTCCATCGTTGAATTGGGAATGGTTCCGAACGCAACCTATTCCAAAATCGGATATCAATTTATGACGGAACATGGACATGGTGGCAATATTGGCATGCCCAATCCTGACTTCGCATTCCCGGAAGAGCTCATTCCCGAGTTTAAAGAAAACCTAACCGAAGAACAATTTGATGTTCTGAAGCAGATTAAAAACATCCTTGGAACCATCTTCCCAAATTTATCGTTCCTAATTTCGCACACCAAAGTGAAAGGAAAACCCATCTCCAATACTTCGATCCGATTATGGAAACCACTCTCCCATAACAAAATGGAAGTGATCACCTGGTTATTAGTAGAGAAAAACGCTTCGGAAGAATGGAAAAGGCGCTCACGTGAATCCTTTGTCCTAACCTTTAGCCCATCCGGGATCTTTGAGCA
>JGI1652J44930_10000493_pt1 | contig 15424 bp, 16 predicted proteins | sample NewIslsDNAsample_FD_44930 | JGI IMG/M metagenome (IMG submission 44930)
AGCCCGCAACGCGGGCTCGAAGAAAGTCCGTCACCCTTTGGAAACGCCGGTTTTGCCGAGGGCGACAATCACCATTTCCGGGCCGATTTTGCGGATCATCCCCCAATCGATCGTAATCTCCTCCCTTTTTTTCCGAAAGAGGGACCCGCCCCCCGACAAAACCAGGGATTTCACCCGTCCACTGCCCGGGTCCACCACAAGATCCGCTTCACCCATCAATCCCAGTCGCTCCCCGTTGACCAAATCGATCAGTTCCTTTTCGGCCAATTCGCTCCAGCGCATGCCCATCCTCCTTCCGCGGGGCGGCCGGAGATCCCCCGACACAAGCCCCTCTGCTATACGTTATTGAAGGGAATCCGGGAATATATCCCCCGCCCGAAAAACCGTCCCGCGCAAACCGAAAAAAAGAAGCGGTCATCTTCGGCGGGAACCGAAGAATGACCGCTTTTGGCAGCCGGTGTCTCTTTCCCTGTAATATTGGAGAATCAGTTCATCCATTTTTCCGCTGATCCAAAGCGCCTCATCCGAAGAAAAGNGAAAGCCTGCCCGGCTGATCATCCGGTACAGCTGCTCGCGCATCCTTTCCAGCTCCCGGTCGGTCCTCTTCAATCCGTCCACCCCGCCATCCGCTCCCCGCAGGAGGTCTTGCTCCAAGCTTAAAACCGTCATTTTCCGGTATGTCCGAAACCGCCTCCGCCCCGCTCCGTGAAGCCGAGCCGCTCCACCTCCTTCAACCGGACATCGAGCACCCTGCCGAACACCAGCTGGGCGATGCGGTCTCCCCGGTGAAGGACGAACGGTTCATCTCCCAAGTTGATCAGGATCACCCCCACTTCCCCCCGGTAGTCGGAATCGATGGTCCCCGGACTGTTCAGCACCGTGACTCCGTGTTTTAAGGCCAATCCGCTCCGGGGGCGAACCTGGGCTTCCACGCCCTCGGGCATTTCCAGAGCGATCCCCGTCGGAATCAGTTTCCACCGGCCGGGTGTCAGGGTCACGGGTTGATCGACGGCGGCATGCAGGTCCAATCCGCTGGCGCCCCGGGACATTTTTCGGGGAAGCGGAAGGTCTTCGCATCCCGGCAACCGCTTGACGGCAATCTCAAACAAGGGCATCCCTCCCGTACGCCGAGGGAATCTCCCCCGACGGGGAAATCACGGCAAGGGAAGCGGGCCGGGAAAAGAGATCCCGTGCCAGTTCGAGGATGTCCTCCGTCGTCACCCGCTCGATGCACTCGATCGTCTCATCCAGGGTCACGTGTTTCCCCAGCAGGAGCTCGTTTTTCCCCAACCGGCTCATCCGGTTGTTGGTGCTTTCCAGGCTCAGCATGTACCCGCTCTTGAGCTGTTCCTTGGCCTTGTTCAGTTCGGATTCCTCCACGCCGGACTGCCGCAATTCGTCCAGGATTTCGAAGATGAGCCGGATCAGTTCGTTTTCCTGGCCGGGGCCCGTGCCCGCATAGACCGCGAAGAGGCCGCAGTCCCGGTAGGCCATGTGGTAGGAATAGACGGAATAGGCCAACCCCCGTTCCTCCCGCACCTTCTGAAAGAGCCGGGAGCTCATGTTCCCTCCCAGCATGTTGTTCAGCAAGATGAGTGCGTAAATTCGCGGGTCCTGAATCGCCAGGCCGGGAAGTCCCAGGCAGAGGTGCGTCTGTTCCGTCGATTTTTTGCGGGCCACGACATCCGACCGGAAAACGGGCGGCCGGCACACCGAAGCGTCCCCGCCCTTTGGAAAGGCGGAAAAATACGATTCGATCTGGTCCAGAAAATCCTCCGGCAGACGGCCGGCCAGAGCGATCACCGTCTGATCGGGACGATATTGCCGGCGGCGGTAGTTTTCCAGGCGGGACCGGTCAAACGCCTGAATGTTTTCGATACTGCCGAGAATGGGGAAGCCCAGGGGGTGCTTTCCCATCACCGCCTTTGAAAGGAGATCATGGATGAGATCGTCCGGCGTGTCCTCCACCATGCGGATCTCCTCGATGATCACCTTTTTCTCCTTTTCGATCTCTTCATCGGGCAGCGTCGACCCGAAAAACATATCCGCCAAAATCTCCAGGGCGGCCGAAAAATGCTGATCCAGCACCTTCGCATAGTAGCAGGTCAGTTCCTTCGACGTAAAGGCATTCACCTGACCGCCGATCTCATCGAAGGCTTCGGCAAGCTGCCGGGCCGTCCGCTTCTTCGTGCCCTTGAACATCATGTGTTCGAGAAAATGGGATACGCCGTTGATTTCATCCGTTTCGTTCCGGGAACCCGTGCCGACCCAAAAACCGAGGGCAACGGAGCGGACATGGGGGATGGGTTCAGCGACGATGCGCACGCCGTTGGGCAAAGTGTGCCTGACGATCACAGGGATCCTCCTTACATTTCCCAATGCCGCAAATTCGAGCGAAAAAATCATTTCAATGGAAGCAACAACCTAACTATATCAGAAGGTCACCATCGGCTCAACCGGCTCCAGCCGCTTCGGGGACAACACCTCGCTGACGGTCCCCAGCCGGAGTCCCTTTTCCTTGATCACTCGGATGATTTCCGGAAGGGCTTTCACCGTGCGGTCCGTCGGATGCATCAGGATGAGGNAACCGCCCGCAACTCCCCTCCTCACCCGTTCCACCATGATTTCAGGAGTGGAACTTTTTCGCCAGTCCACCGTGTCCACGGTCCACAGGACCGTTTTCATCCCCAACCGGTCCGCTTCCTCCACCACCCTCTGATTATAATCCCCGGCAGGGGGGGCAAACCATCTGGAACGGACGCCGAGGGTCTCCTCGATCAACTGCTCCGTTCGGATGAGCTCCCCGCGGATCCGGGCGGGGGAAAGCCGGCTCATCTGCGGGTGGGAATAAGCATGGTTGCCGATTTCGTNCCCTTCCTTCATCAGGAGCCGGGCCTCTTCCGGATGTTTTTTCAACCAGGAGCCNTCCAGGAAAAAGGTGGCGGGAACCTGATTTTCCTTCAACACCTGAACCATCGTCCGCAGGTGCTCCGTTCCCCAGGAGACATTCACCATGAGGGCGACCATGGGCTTCTTCTCATTTCCCCGGTAGATGGGCTGGGGCTCCAGGTCGTCCAGGGAAATCCGTGCGGGCACCACCTTGTAGACCCAGGAAATGGGCGATCCGGGTTCCCGCTTTTTGGCCAGCCGGTAAGTCTCCTCCACATCCACCGCCAAGCCGTCGTATCCGGGAATCGCCTTCCAGACCTTGTCAATCCGCGCGTCGACGGGAGGTTCAAAGCGGCGCTTCGCTTCCGCTTCGATCCTGGAACGGAGATCTCCCTCCGCAAAGGCCGGAAAAGTCCCCTCCTTCACCGCGGCGACATAGGCGGTCACCGCCGGCGACTGAACCAGGGCCAAAAGAAGCGGAAGCACCGGGATCAGCCAGCCGAGCATTCGGATTCGGGCACCGTGCCGCACGGCCTCAGCACCTCCCACTCTTTGTCCACTAAACGTTATGCAGCCGAAGGATTGGGTATGAGCCGGAGNTGCTTTATAAACACAAAAAAGAGCCAGATTGCTCCGCTCTTTTTGTGAAAAAATAATGGGACGGGCATTTGCCCGGCCTTATTTCACCGAAGACCGTTCCTTCAGAACCGCCTTTCGGGACAAATTGATCCGACCCTGATCGTCGATCTCCGTCACCTTCACCATGATGGTGTCTCCCACCTTGACCACGTCGGACACCTTGTTGACACGGTTTGCATCCAGCTGGGAAATGTGGACCAAGCCTTCCTTGCCCGGGAGCACCTCGACAAAGGCGCCGTATTTCTCCACCCGCTTCACCGTGCCCATGTAGACTTCGCCCACCACCACCTCGCGGACGAGATCCTCGATGATCTTTTTGGCGGCCTCGTTTTGTTTGGGATCCGTCGAGGCGATGTAGATGCGCCCGTCCTGTTCGATGTCGATCTTCACGCCCGTCTCGTCGATGATCCGGTTGATCACCCGGCCGCTGGGTCCGATCACATCGCGGATCTTGTCCGGATGAATGCGCAGGGTGAGAATCTTGGGCGCATACGGGGACAGTTCCTTCCGCGGCTTGGGCAGCGTTTTCGCCATGTGGTCGAGGATCTTCATCCGGGCCTTCCTGGCTTGCCTTAGTGCCTGATCCAGGATTTCCCGGTCGATCCCCTTGATCTTGATGTCCATCTGAAGCGCGGTGATGCCTTTGCGGGTTCCCGCCACCTTGAAGTCCATGTCTCCCAGATGGTCCTCGAGCCCCTGGATGTCGGTCAACACCACCACCCGATCCCCTTCCTTGACCAAGCCCATGGCGATTCCGGCCACCGGCGCCTTGATGGGAACGCCCGCATCCATCAGCGCAAGGGTGGAAGCGCAGATGCTGGCCTGGGAAGTGGATCCGTTGGACTCCAACACCTCCGAAACGAGGCGGATGGTGTACGGAAACTCGTCTTCCGAAGGGATGATCGGTTCCAGGGCGCGCTCTCCGAGGGCTCCGTGACCGATCTCCCGCCGACCGGGCGACCGCAGCGGACGGGTCTCCCCGACACTGTACGGCGGGAAGTTATAGTGATGCATGAACCGCTTCGACTCTTCCAGATCAAGCCCGTCGAGAATCTGCACATCCCCGAGGGCCCCCAGGGTGCAGACGCTCAACACCTGGGTCTGTCCGCGCCGGAAAAGGCCCGAACCATGGGCGCGAGGCAACAGGGAGGTTTCGCTGTACAGGGGGCGAATATCCTCGGGTCCCCGTCCGTCGGGGCGCCTGGACTCCTCCAGGATCATCCGCCGGACTTCCTCTTTCAGAATCATTTCCAGAACCTTTTCAATATCCCTTTGCTGCTCCGGTTCCGGATAATCCTCCGCCAACGCCTCCAGCAGCTCATCCCGGATCGCGTCCAAGGCCTCCTGCCGCGCCTGTTTTTCCACCACCTTGGCGGCCTCGATGACCCGGTCCGTGGCGAGATCGCGCACCAGGCTCTCCAGTTCCTCATCCACCTTGGCCAACTCGGGCTCCATCTTCTCCTTCCCGACGGCCTCAACAATCTGTTCCTGGAATTCCACCAGTTTTTTGATCGTTTTGTGGCCGAACAGGATTCCCTCCAGCACCACTTTCTCGGGAACCTCGTCACAGCCCGCCTCCACCATGTTGATGGCGTCCTTCGTGCCGGCGACAACCAGATGCATGTCGCTTTTTTCCATCTGCTCGACGGTGGGATTGATCACAAACTTCCCGTTCACCCGTCCGACAATCACTCCGCCGATGGGGCCATCAAAGGGAATGTCGGAAATGGAAAGGGCGGTGGAGGCGCCGAGCATGGCCGCAATCTCGGGAGAACAGTTCTGATCGACGGAAAGAACCGTCGCGATCACCTGCACTTCATTCCGGAGTCCCTCCGGGAACAGCGGGCGGATCGGGCGGTCAATCAAACGGCTGGCGAGAACCGCCTTTTCGCTGGGACGGCCTTCCCGCTTGATGAATCCGCCGGGAATCTTCCCGACGGCGTACAACCGCTCCTCATAGTTGACCGTGAGCGGAAAAAAATCGGTGTCTTTCGTCTCCTTCGATGCGACCGCCGTTGTGATGACGGCCGTGTCGCCGTAGCGGACGAGCACGGAACCGTTCGCAAAGTTGGCATACTTGCCGATCTCCATCTTCAGGGGGCGCCCGGCCAAGTCAAAAGTGAATATCTTCGGCTCCATCGGTTCCATAGTCGGATCGCTTCCTCCTCTCGTGCACAAGACATAGATTCTTCATTCAGACAGTATTTCCTGCCCACCCCGTATGTAGAAGAAAACCTCGACCGAAAAAAGCGGGGATGTTCCCCGCTTTTTTCCGTCACCTTCTCAGCCCCAGCCTCTCGATCAGTTTCCGGTACCTCGTAATGTCCTTTTCCTTCAGGTAGTTGAGCAGATTGCGCCGTTGACCGACCATCTTCAGCAAACCCCGGCGGGAGTGGTGATCCTTCTTGTGCTCCCGCAAATGCTCGTTCAACTCGTTGATGCGTTCGGTCAAGATGGCGACTTGCACTTCAGGGGATCCGGTATCGTTTTCGTGGATCTTGAATTCTTCGATGATCTGCCGCTTCCGCTCTTGGGACAGCGCCATCTTTTACACCTCCTCGTTTTCTGAACCCCTTGACCCAGAAGATCGCCGAGGCCCTCGATCAACCGCGTCAAGGTTTGTTTGAAAACCCGGCGGCTTCAGCCGCCATCTCGATTAATTATAGCACAGTCTGCGTCGGAGAGCCAATGGAGGGAGGCACGCCTTTTCGACAACCTTTCCGCATGACAAACCATCATTCCCTCACGCCGGATTCAATTTCCGGCCAAATCGCCTCCGCCCGGCGAACATCTTCCCGAATCTGACGGACCAGATCGTCCGCGGAGCCAAAACGCCTCTCTTCCCGGAGAAAGCGGTGAAAACGAACGCGCAGGGTCTTGCCGTACAGGTCGCCCTCAAAGCGGAGCAGGTGGACCTCCAGAGTGAGCTTCGGTTCGGGGGACTGGAAGGTGGGGCGCAGTCCGATGTTCATCACGCCGGGTATCCACCGATCCCCAAGGGCAACGGAGACGAGATACACCCCTCTTTTGGGAATGGCATAGGGCTGAGTCAAGGCCAGATTGGCCGTGGGAAAACCGATGGTCCGGCCGCGTCGGTCCCCGGTGACCACTTCCCCTTCCACCAGATGGGGACGGCCTAAAATCTTTTCCGCCGTGACCACATCTCCGGCGGCGAGGGCTTCCCGCAGGCGGGTGCTGCTGACGGGAATCTCCCCTTCGAGCACCGGGTGGATCACTTCGACGCAGAACCGGCCTTCCCCCAGGGTCTTCAAGTCCTCCGCCCGGCCCGAAGCGCCCCGTCCAAAGCAAAAATTGAAACCCACCACCACCCCTTTCACCTGAAGGGGAATCAATACTTCCTCGACGAACTGCTCCTTGGTCCGGTCCGCGAACAAGCGGTCAAATTTCATCACATAGGTCCGGTCCACACCCAAACGGGCAAACTGGCGGAGCTTGTCCGGAAGCGGCGTGATATACCCGGAGAGCTTGGACTTTCCCAGCACTTCCCGGGGGTGCGGATGAAAGGTCATCACCGCCGAAGCAACCCCGAGCCGGGCCGCCAGTTCCCTGGCGCGGCGGATCACCGACTGGTGGCCCCGATGAACTCCGTCGAAATAACCGATCGCCAGCACTGCGGGCGGGTATGTTTTGTCCGAATCCAACGGATATGATAGTTGCACCGTCTCCATCTGCTTCACCCATTTCGAAACACTTTTTCCGGCCGGGCGACGTCGGGAGCGGACATCCGGTACAGAGCGCAGAACTCCCCTTCCTCCGTGTACACCCGCACCAGTCTTCCGACCGCCCGGGAGTCCAAGGGATCTTCCAGCTGCAGCCACATCCCGTTCAGCACTCCCTTCCGGGCGGAAGAGGGAACGACCAGGAGGGGGAAATGTCCCAGGGCCGCATCGGGCGAAACCAGCACATCCCCCCAGGCACCGCGCCTCGCCACTTCGCGAAGCTCTTCCAGCGTCAGCGTGTCCTGAAGGAAAAAGGGGCCGCTTTGGACACGGACCAGGCGGGACATATGGGCGGGATATCCCAGCCAGGCGCCGATATCGACACAGAGCGTGCGGACATAGGTGCCCTTTGAACAGAGAACCTCGAAATCGATCCGCAGCCGGTTTCCTTCCCGCTCCATCCCGGTGCGGACAAGTTCATAGATCTTGACGCGCCGGGCCCGCCGCGGAACCTCTTTTCCTTCCCTCGCCCATTCGTAGAGGCGGCGGCCTTCCACCCGCACCGCCGACACCATCGGNGGGACCTGATCGATCTCCCCCCGAAACCGTCGAAAAGCTTCATCAATCCTGGACGGATCCAGAGGCCCCACCGGTTCCTCCCGAAGGATCCTGCCCGTCTGGTCCTGAGTGTCCGTCGAAGCTCCCAGGACCATCGACCCGGCGTACCGCTTGGGCAGCTCCTGAAGGTATTCGGCGATGCGCGTCGCCTGTCCCAGACAGATCGGCAACACGCCTTCCACCGCCGGATCCAGCGTGCCGGTGTGACCCACTTTCCGCTGGCCGGTCAGGCGGCGGAGCTCCACCACCACGTCGTGGGAGGTCATGCCCGCCGGCTTCCAAACGGGAATCACGCCAAGCAGCGTCATCGGCCGAGCGCCTCCACCACCCGTTCCAGCACGCGGCGCTCCACTTCGTCGCGGGTTCCCGCGACGGTGCATCCGGCCGCCCGGGCATGGCCGCCCCCGCCGAAACATCCGGCCACTTCACTGACGTCGACCCGCCGCCTGGACCGCAGGCTCACCTTGACCGCGCCGCCTTTCAGCTGGCGGAACAGGATTCCCACCTCGGCGCCGTCCACGTTCCGGGCGTAATTGACGATCCCGTCCAAATCCCCTTCACCGGCACCGGCATCCACAAAATCCTGATAGGTGAGCCACATCCATGCGATCCGTCCATCCTCCGACAACCGGAGGGTGGAAAGGGCCCGGCGGAGCAGGTTGAGCTGGCCGATCGTCAGGGTCTCCAGAACCTGTTCCGCAATCCGATGGGCATCGACGCCGCATTCCAGCAGCCGGGCCGCCCGTTTCATCACCGCCGGCGTGGTGTTGCTGTAACGAAATCCCCCCGTGTCCGTCAGCAGGCCGGTATAAACGCAGGCGGCCAGGGGTTTCGACCACTTGACCCCCATCGATTCGATCCAGTCGTACAACACCTCCGCCGTCGCGGCCGCCTCGGGGTTGATCAGGTGATGGGTGCCGAAACGGTCGTTGGTCCGGTGATGGTCGATGTTCAACAGGCGGGCGTCCGGGGCGATGAGGGTCCGGCAATCGCCCATCCGGTCCTCATCCGCCACATCCACGGCGATCACCCGTTCAAAGGGGGGCTCGTCAAAGAGATCCTGCGGCCTTGCGATCTCTTCCGCCCCGGGAAGTCCGCGGTATTTTGCGGGAACCGGAGACGCGTTCACCATCACCGCCCGCTTCCCCAGGAGGCGGAGCAGATGTCCCACCGCCAGCGTGGAGCCGATTGCGTCACCGTCCGGATCGACATGGGAAACCACCAAATACCGCTCCCCTTCGGACACGAACCGGGTTGCCTCCCGAAAGAATTCATTCATCCGGCTCACTTCGTTTCACTTCTTCCAATAACTTGGAAATCCGTTGCCCGTGCTCGATCGAATGATCCAACTTGAAGACGATTTCCGGGGTCCTCCGAATGCCCAAACGCCGCCCCGCTTCCGACCGGAGGAAGCCCTTCGCCTTTTCAAGCCCTTCCAGCGTTTTTTTCTTCTGCTCCTCATCCCCCATGACGCTGACAAACACTTTGGCGTGCTCCAAATCCCGGCTCATCTCCACCGACGTGATCGTGACGAAACCGATCCGCGGATCCTTCAATTCCTGTTGCAACAGCTGGCTGAGCTCCTTTTTGAGCTGCTCGCCGACGCGAGCCGCGCGGATACGGGTCACCTGCCACACCTCCTCACCAAAGCTCAGGCGTAGGTGATCTCTGCGTCCAGCACTTCCAGGCCATCGAGATTCTCCAACAGGCGGAGCGCCTGCCGGAGTTCCCGCTCCACCACATGCTTGCCGCTGCCGACCCCGACCATCGCCAGGGTGGTCAGTTGCCGGTCATCCTGAAAATCCACCTCCGCCACCGACAAGTTGAAACGGTGACGGATCCGGTCCAGCCCGCTCTTGACAACGCGCCGCTTGTCCTTCAGGGAAGCCGAACCGATCACCCGGCAGCGGCATTCCTGAATCCCGACGATCATGTGGCTCGTTCCACTTCCTCCACCACGTAGATTTCGATGATGTCCCCTTCCTTGATGTCGTTGAAGTTTTTCAGGGTCATCCCGCATTCGTAGCCCTGGGCCACTTCGCGGACATCATCCTTGAACCGCCGCAAGGTGTCCACTTCTCCCTCGTGGATCACCACGCCGTCGCGGATCAGGCGGGCTTTGCCGTCGCGAACCACTTTTCCGCTGGTCACGTAACATCCGGCGATGGTGCCCACCTTGGAGACCTTGAAGATTTGGCGGACTTCCGCCGTTCCGACCACTTTCTCCTCGTACTCGGGGTCCAGCATCCCCTTCATTGCCGATTCGATTTCCTCGATCACATCGTAGATCACGCGGTGAAGACGCAGATCCACCTTTTCCTGCTCCGCCATCGCCCGGGCGTTGGGCTCGGGGCGGACGTTGAAACCGATGACGATGGCATTGGAGGCCGAGGCGAGGATGATGTCCGATTCGGTGATGGCACCCACTCCGGAGTGAATGATCTTCACCCGCACGCCCTCGACATCGATCTTCTCCAGCCCTCCGCGCAGGGCTTCCACCGATCCCTGAACATCTCCTTTGATGATGATGTTCAGTTCCTTCACATCGCCCTCCTGGATCTGCTTGTACAGATCATCCAGCGTGATCCGCGTCTGGACCTTCAGTTCTTTCTGGCGCTGCCGCTCGGCGCGGATGTCGGCAATCTCCCGGGCCTGTTTCTCATCCTCNAAGACCATGAAGGCATCCCCGGCATTGGGAACGTCGGACAGCCCGAGAATCTCCACCGGCGTGGAGGGGGTTGCCTCCTTCACCCGGCGTCCCCGGTCGTTGATCATCGCCCGGACTTTCCCGAAATAATTGCCGGCGACCAGCGCATCTCCCACCCTGAGGGTACCGTTTTGCACCAGGACGGTCGCCACCGGGCCGCGGTTTTTATCCAGCTCGGCTTCGATCACCACACCGCGGGCGCGCTTGTCCGGATTGGCCTTCAATTCCTGCACTTCCGCCACGAGCAGAATCATCTCCAGGAGCTCGTCGATGCCCTCGCCCTTCAGGGCCGAAACGGGAACATAGATCGTTTCGCCGCCCCATTCCTCCGGAACGAGGCCGTGTTCGCTCAGCTGCTGCTTNACCCGCTCCGGATTGGCTTCCGGTTTGTCGATTTTGTTCACCGCCACGATGATGGGGACATCCGCCGCCTTGGCGTGGTTGATCGCCTCGATGGTCTGGGGCATCACTCCGTCGTCGGCGGCCACCACCAGCACCGTGATATCCGTCACCTGGGCGCCGCGGGCCCGCATGGCGGTGAAGGCGGCGTGTCCGGGAGTATCCAGGAAGGTGATTTTCTTTCCGCTTACCTCCACCTGGTACGCGCCGATGTGCTGGGTGATCCCCCCGGCTTCCGTCGCCGTCACGTTGGTATGGCGGATCGTGTCCAGAAGGGTCGTTTTTCCGTGATCGACGTGCCCCATGATCGTCACCACGGGCGGCCGCTCCTTCAAGTCCTCCGGAGCATCCGTCTCCTCGATCTCTTCAAAGGCGGCCTGGTCGACCTCCTCCTTGTATNCCACCGTCACGCCGAACTCTTCCGACACCAGGGTGATCGTATCCACATCGATCTCCTGGTTGATGGTGGCCATCACGCCCAGCCCCATCAGCTTTTTGATCACTTCGGAAGCTTCTCTCCGCAGGCGCTTGGCCAGTTCCCCCACCGTAAGGGGCCCCGTGATTTCCAGTTTGGTGGGCAGGACGGGGGCTTGCTTTTCACGGGCATGGGCCTTTTTCTCCTGCTGCCGCTTGCGCCCCTTTTTCCCGCGCGGAGCCAGAAGTTTCTCGACGCTTTCCCTCTCCTGCGAGCTCTCCTGGAAGCGGCTTTTGTCCTTGGAAGGTTTGGATTTTCTCCGGCCGGACCGGTTGGCTTCGTCGCCTGCCTGGGCAACGACCGCCTTCAGCGNGGGATTGGACCCTTGGCTTCCTTTTCCCCGCTGCTCGCGCTTTTGACCCGCTCCTTCACCCCCCTGCCTTTCACGGACCTTCATCTGGCCGTTGCGGCGCCGTCCCCGGCTTCCGCCTCCCTTGCGGTTACGCTTCGCCTCTTCGCCCTGCAAGGCTTTTCCTTCTTTTTCTTCCTTCTCCTTTTTGTCCGCTCCTTTTTTGATATCCCTGAAGAACTGTTCCACCTTTTCGATCATCTCGTCGTTCATCACGCTCATGTGGTTGTTGACGTCCATGTTCATTCGCTTGAGAATGGTGAGCACTTCCTTGCTGCTCATGTTCATCTTTCTTGCATATTCGTAGACGCGCATTTTCGCCAAACTCTTCACCCCCATCTGATACTCGGACCCATTTCCTCATCGCCCGGGCAAACCCTGGATCGGTGACGGCCACCACCACCCGCTCCGGCTTGCCGATCGCTCTCCCCAAAGCCACGCGCGTACCGTAGCATATGAGAGGAACCGAATAAAAGGAACATTTGTCCCGCACCCTCTTCAAGGCACCCCGGGAAGCGTCCTCCGCGACCAGCACCAACCGCGCCTCGCCGGACCGGATCGCCCTCAGAACGGCTTCCGTTCCCGTGACCACCCTATTCGCCCGCATGGCAAGACCCAACAATTGCAACAGCTTATCCATCGTTTTCGACCCTGCCGATCACTTCTTCCATCTGGGCNTACACTTCATCGNCCACTTTGACCTTCAGCGCCCGGTCCAGGGACTTTCGCTTCTTGGCCAGCTGGAAACACTCCACACTGGCGCACAGGTACGCTCCCCGCCCCGACTTCTTTCCCGTCGGATCCAGCAGGATCTCATGCTCCGGGGTGCGAACGATCCGAATGAGACTTTTCTTCGGTTTCATCTCCTGACAGGCGATGCACTTGCGCATGGGAATCTTCCGCACTCGCACCTTGCTGCCACCTCCGTGCTCAGAAAGATCGTCACATCAATCGGACGACTCTTCCGATTCGGGCACAGCCTCCTCCGAAACCTCCGTCGCCGGATCATCCGCCGCCGGCGGGTGATCGGTTGCCGAATCCTCGGCCTCCGCATCCTCGGGCGCCGGATTCTCCGCCTCGGACTCGCTTCGGATATCGATTTTCCAACCCGTCAACTTGGCGGCAAGGCGGGCGTTCTGCCCTTCCTTTCCGATGGCCAGCGAAAGTTGATGATCCGGAACGACCACCCGGGCCACCTTCTGCTCCTCGTCCACTTCCACCCGGGTCACCTTGGCGGGCCTGAGGGCGTTGGCCACGAACTCCTCCGGATCGTCCGACCAGGGAATCACGTCGATCTTTTCCCCCCGGAGTTCGTTCACCACCGTCTGCACCCGCATTCCCCGGTGACCGACACAGGCGCCCACGGGATCCACTTGTTCATCCCGGGAAGAGACGGCGATTTTGGACCGCTGTCCCGCCTCCCGGGCCACCGAGCGAATCTCCACGATGCCGTCGTAGATTTCCGGCACTTCCAATTCAAACAAGCGTTTGATGAGTCCCGGATGGGTTCGGGAAACAAAAATCTGCGGCCCCTTGGTCGATTTCTCCACGCGGGTGATGTAGGTCTTCACCCGGTCGCCTTGCTTGAACCGTTCCCCCGGCATCGTCTCCGACAGCGGCAGCAACGCCTCCACCCGGCCCAGGTCGATGTAAAAAAACCGGTTATCCATCCGCTGGACCACACCGGTGACAATATCTTCCTCCCGGTCGACATATTCCTGGTAGATGATGCTTCTTTCCGCTTCGCGGATCCGCTGCGTCACCACCTGCTTCGCCGTCTGGGCCGCGATCCGTCCGAAATCCGCCGGGGTCACCTCGATCTCGACGATATCGCCCAGCTGGTAGGAGGGACTGATCTCCCGAGCCGCTTCGAGGGAAATCTCCAGGCGGGGATCCGCCACCTCGTCCACCACCGTCTTGCGGGCAAACACGCGCACCTTGCCGCTCTCCCGGTCGATGTCGACCCGGACATTCTGCGCCGAATGAAAATTTCGCCTATACGCCGAAATCAAGGCAGCCTCAATGGCTTCAAGCAGAATGTCCTTGCTGATCCCCTTCTCCTTTTCCAACTGATTGAGGGCCTCGATAAACTCCGCATTCAACGCGCTGTCCTCCCTTCTGCTTAAAAGAGAATCGCCAACCTCGCCTTGGCCACCAGGGGATATGGAATGGTGACCTCCTTCCCGTCCACCTCCACCGTCAACCTCTCCGGCGTGAAATCCTTCAGGGTCCCTTCAAAGGTTTTTCGTCCCTCGACGGGTTCGTAGGTCTTGATGTGAACATGTTTGCCGACGGCCCGTTCAAAATCCCGCTCCCTTTTCAGCGGGCGCTCCGCCCCCGGCGAAGAGACCTCCAGAATATATGCCCCCGATATGGGGTCCACCCGGTCCAGCTCCTGGCTCAACCGCTCGCTGACGCGGCTGATGTCCTCCAGGCTCACCCGGCCTTCGATCCGATCGACGAACAGGCGCAAAAAACGATTCTTTCCCTCTTTTTTAAACTCGATGTCCACCAGTTCCAAACCGTCCTCGGCCAGGAGGGGAGCTGCCAATTCCTCCACGATTTCCGTCACTTTGCGGCTCACGTTCGTCCCTCCCCGCAATCCTCACAGGAGTTTGTCACAAACCGCATCCAAAGGGAAAGAGTGGGCGACAACCCACTCTTTCTCAGGGACGCTATCCATGCTACCAGTATAGCCACAAAGATTATATCATATCCGCCGAGCGCTGGCAATCGGCGATTGAATGACCTTCACGCCCGGGTCAAAACAGCGACAACTGATTGTTCTCCGGCAGATCGCGGAGGCANCCCAGGCGCTCCAACACTTCCACGACGGAGCTGGAAACGCGGCTCCGCTTCTGGAAATCCTCAATGGACAGGAATTCCCCCTCCTCCCGCGCTTTGACGATGTTGCGGGCGGCACTTGCCCCGATTCCGGAGACGGAGGAAAAGGGNGGAAGCAAGCCGTCGCCGTCCACCAAAAAGCGGGTGGCGTCGGAGCGATACAGGTCGATCGAATGGAAGGTGAGGCCCCGGGCCATCATTTCCCTGGCCGACTCCAGCACCGTGAGCAGCCCCTTTTCCTTGGGAGAGGCATCCGCTCCCTTTTCATTGAGCTCCGCGATTTTCCGGCTGACCGCCTCCTTCCCCTTGTTCACCAGCTCCAGATCGAAATCGTCCGCCCGGACGGTGAAATAGGTGGCATAGTACTCGGCGGGGTAATACACCTTGAACCAGGCGATCCGCACCGCCATCAGCACGTAGGCCACCGCGTGGGCCTTGGGGAACATGTATTTGATCTTGCGGCAGGATTCGATGTACCACTCCGGCACCCCGTGCCGCCTCATCTCGTCCGCTTCTTCTTCGGTGAGTCCCTTCCCTTTCCGCACCTTTTCCATGATCTTGAAGGCCGTCTTGGGCTTCATGCCCTTGTATATGAGATAAACCATGATGTCGTCCCGGGTGGCGATCACCTCCGACAGGACCGCGGTGCCGCTCCGGATCAGGTCCTGGGCGTTGTTCAGCCAAACATCCGTCCCGTGGGACAAACCCGAGATGCGGACCAGTTCGCCGAAGGTGGTCGGCCGGGTATCCTCCAGCATCTGGCGGACGAATCGGGTCCCGAATTCCGGGATTCCCAGCGTGCCCGTGGAACACCCGATCTCCTC
>JGI1652J44930_10000494_pt1 | contig 15400 bp, 14 predicted proteins | sample NewIslsDNAsample_FD_44930 | JGI IMG/M metagenome (IMG submission 44930)
TTTTTTTGCTGTAACCTTCGAAAAAAATCGGTCAGCAGCTGTGAACATGCCTCCTGTTCAATGGGGTAAGTCCGAGATACGTGTAAAATATACAGTTATAAATAGAAATTTGTTCCAAATCAAAATAACACCAGCTCCCTTGCCTGTTTCACGTTAAGGGAGCTGGTTAGTTTATGACTTGCTATTCCACAATGCTAGTTGGCAGGATTAATTGTGGTTCTGGGGGCTCAGGTGCATTGTCCATGTCAATTACATAGTCACCAAAGCGCTTTATGTGACTGGTCATGTAAGGACTCAAAGTAGCTACGGCTTCANTTTCGATTCCGTATCCTTCTCTGGTCAACTCCCGTAGCACGGCTGTTAAGTCCACTACATTTTGAAGAATAACTGCGTTTGCAACAAGATCATTGTACTTAATCACCTTTTCTTGCTCTTCTGGATCATTATCAGCAATAATGCTTTCACCGCCGAAAAAGAGCCATTTAGAAAAGCCATTATAAGCTTCAGCCTTGTTTGTGGTAGCTGTGATTTGTTGGCGAAGCTCCAAGTCTGAAATATATTCCAGTAAAAACACGGTTCGCACTACCCGCCCCAACTCTCGAAACGCTTTGTATAGTCGGTTCTTACGGCTGTCATTACTCAGTTTACGAAGCAATGTAGCTGAAGAGATTTTTCCGGCCTTGATCGAAAGTACGACCTGAAGTAAATCCTTCCAATGGGTTTCAATGAGTTTCCAATTGATTGTTTCAGTAAAAAGGGAGTCAATNTGCTTATAGCGAACGCCTTCAAAGGGGCGGAAAAACGTCAAGTCTTTCAAGTTTCGAATCCGGGGCATCAACTTGATTCCTAACAGATGGGCCAAGGCAAACACGGGTGTGGATTGTCCTTGGGTATCCGCATGTACGGTATCAGGCTGAATATTGGATTTGTTTTTCAGTAAGCCATCAAGAATGTAAACAGCTTCCCAGACCCCGCAGGGTATGAAGTGACTGAATAACGCTATGTAGTTATCGGATACATGGTGATAAGCGATACCACCGTATCCTCCGTACCGGATATGATATTCAGCCAATAGATTTTCCTCATAGATATCGTATTTGGTTCCGTCCGCGGCGGCCGTTTTACCACTGCCCCAAAGTTGGGGAAGATCGAACCGGTAATACTCATTGATGATATCTTTAATTGCTTGATCCAGTTTTTGTGCCGTCACGTGGCGCTGGTTCACGAATGAGAGCATCTTAGGAGTGACCAACCCCCGCATATGCCGAGCAGCTTGGGCAGGTCCAAGATTGCAGCCGTACGTAAAGGTATTGAGGATATATCGTTCCGTCGGTCTTTCCAGTTTCGGATCAGATCCAGATAGCGGCCCAAAATGACGTGTCCATCTGATCCAATGTTCTACGTTACACAAGATATCAAGGATGCTCCGTTCCGGCATCCTTTCAAGGACTAATTTCTCCAAATGCTTTTGATCCACTGTACGTTCTTTTGCCCGGACTTTCTTTAATTCCGGCTCCCCTTTTTCGTTGATGACAACAGCATCAGAGTCAGGGTATTTGCAATCGACAGTTCGGCAAGTGTGGTTCATCCATTCCTGTAATTGTTGGACAAACTCTTTCCCTTGTTCAGGAAAATCCATTTCATCAAGGTATTCAGATAAAAGAGGCTGGCATTCTTCCCAAGATAGAAGTTGCTCGCGGTAATCGGCAAAGTCATCAGAATCTTGAATGCAGACATCTCCTGTTTTCAGTTCCGTTGCCAAGTAGGAGAACACACACACCTCTAAATGGCGGCGAGCAATTTGATATCCGCCAACACGCTGTTTAACCCGGATGATACGGCGCCAAGCATCAGAAGCAAACGACAAATCCACTTCATCTTGGAGCCACTCTTTTCGGCTATTTTGGTGTTTCTTCACAAATTCGAGGGCCTGAATTAGACGGCCGTCCTCTGAAGTGGAATCAAGCTGAAGGGAATTAATCAGCCGGAACAAGACAGGGCGATGATTCTGCCGAAAAAACTTAAGAATCAAGGGCAGGTAGTTGTTTCCTTGGCAGGAAGCGACGGCTTCACAATCATCGAGAAGATCCGGAATGCTCCCTCGGGAAGCTAAAACCTCTTTGATCAAGCGTCCCGCTTCCGCATCTTCAGGATTATCCTGTAAGGCTTGTAACACTTCTGTGAATGCCAAAACCAAGGACTCTGTTTTCTCCCGGTGTTGCTCTCTTATTTGCTCCAATTCTTCTTTAGCAGCCTTATGGAGGCTGGCCATCCGCTTAATAAACAAGGTTCCAAGGTGATCTCGTGTCTTTGTTTGGGAGCGATAGATCAGGCAGAGAAGAAGTGCGGCTCGTTTTGCCTGTGAAAAATCTTTCATCTCCCGTGCGTCCAGTGCTTTGGCTTGAGCCGCAAAATGACTCACTTTGGCCGGTGAGATGCCCTCTAAGTACGGTCTTGCATCCCCAAAAGTTGTTAACCAGGCCAAATGATCCAACCGCTCCCGGATCTCCGACAACTTGGGCTTTTTAGGAAGGTTTTTCAAACGATTGTATTCGCTATAGTGAGATTCTCCCCGTTCCAGTAATTCATCCAACCGTTTGATTTCCTGATTGCCTAGACGTTGGAACACCATTTCAAAAAATTCGTCATTGACCGATTTTCGGATATGACGCGCCAAACGATCCAGCGTACTAAAAGCTGGGAGTTCATAGTTTTGCCGAATCAGTTCGGCAATGGCCACATTGATCAAGTCTGCCGGATGATCCATGACTTGGGCTGCCTTTTGCACCGCCTCTAAGGCAATCCGTTGGGCTTCCTTCCCGTAGGATTGGATGCCTCGGAATTTCCGGATAGCTGTCTGGTGTTGATACCGAGTTCGTGGTTTATCATATCCTGGAACAACTTCTGGAGGTAGTTTCATTCGGTCACGGATATAATCGACAATCTGAGTAGGCACTTCTTCGAGTTTAGGAAAATAGCCCAACCGTTGCGAAGTCTTCAACAAAATCATTGCGCTTAGCAAGGATTTTGGACCCCGTGTTAATTCGTATACAAACCGAACTTCTTCGCTTAAAGGTTTATATACCCGTTCCAACTCTTTTTCGGTGTATGAACGCTTGAGCCGGGGATATGCAGTACGTTCAATGGATGCCAAGGTCAATCCCCCCTCATGCTGTAGTCATGTTTATTTTCACATAAATCATGGTGGTGTCGAGACTGTCATGACCCTGATCAGTTTTATTTAGAACTGGTTATTTTTATTTTCATCTTTGACAAAAATATAAGTATATGCTTATATAATGATGAGGTGATGAATATGATGGATTGGGAGCAGATGGCGGAGTGTCATAAAGCCTTGGCGGACAAAACTCGCTTGCGTATTCTCGCTTTACTAAAAGTGGAGGAATTATGCGTATGTGAGCTGGTAGCAATTTTGAATATGACGCAGCCGGCCGTTTCTCAACACATGCGGAAATTGAAGAACGCGAAGTTGGTGAAAGAACGCCGGAATGGTCAATGGGTTTTCTATTCATTAGATGGCTCCATGTACCCTTTCTTTCAATCGGTACTAGAGACACTTCCAGATATGCGAAGTGAAATCGAGGAGTTAAAGAAAAGTGGGCGAAAAGTAGTCTGCGATTAATGCTCCGTCCTCATCCTAAAACTTATTAAGAAAGGTCGTGATGGAATGAGTGGAGTCATGAGAAGACTCTCCTTCTTGGATCGTTATCTTACGTTATGGATTTTTCTTGCCATGGTTATTGGTATTGGATCCGGTTATCTATTTCCAGGTATGGTGAAAGTCTTAACAGAACTACAGGTAGGTACTACATCCATTCCTATTGCCATTGGATTGATTTTGATGATGTACCCTCCACTGGCCAAAGTTCGATATGAGGAAATCGGGCAAGTATTTCGGAACTACCGGATCCTCAGTTTATCTCTGATCCAAAACTGGGTGATTGGTCCTATTTTGATGTTCGTGTTAGCTATCCTTTTCTTAAGAGATGATCCTCAATACATGGTTGGTCTTATTCTTATCGGTCTTGCTCGATGTATTGCTATGGTTATTGTTTGGAACGACTTAGCAAATGGAAACAGAGAATATGCCGCTGGGTTAGTTGCCTTCAACTCGATTTTTCAAATTCTCTTCTATTCAGTTTACGCGTATATTTTCGTCACGGTTTTACCGAAATGGTTGGGATTAGAAGGAGCTGTCGTCAATATTACCATGGGCCAAATCGCCGAAAGTGTTTTGATCTACTTGGGAATTCCTTTCGTTGCCGGCATGATCACCCGTCTTGCATTGGTGAAAGCTAAAGGACGTGAATGGTATGAGACTAAATTCATTCCTGTAATCAGCCCCATTACACTCATTTCATTGCTGTTCACGATTATTGTCATGTTCTCCTTAAAAGGTGAGTTGGTCCTTCAATTACCGTTGGATGTAATTCGAATCTCCATTCCTCTGTTAATTTACTTTGTTGTTATGTTTCTTGTTTCGTTTTATATGGGCAAAAAGGTTGGAGCAGATTATTCAAAAACGGTCTCTCTTTCCTTTACTGCCGCAAGCAATAACTTTGAGTTGGCCATCGCAGTTGCGATCGGTGTCTTCGGTATTAACTCAGGGGCTGCTTTTGCTGCTGTCATTGGTCCACTTGTAGAAGTGCCGGTATTGATTGGACTCGTAAACGTCGCATTTTGGTTCCGACGCAAATACTTTGCACAAAAAATGATTGAATCAAGCTAAAATCTATATTCCAAAGAGGAGAGAACAACGATGTCAGATAGGAAAATTATTTACTTCCTTTGCACAGGAAACTCTTGCCGCAGTCAAATGGCGGAAGGGTTTGGAAAGAAATATTTAGGCGATCGATTTGACGTATACAGCGCAGGGATTGAGGCACATGGACTTAATCCAAAAGCAGTGAAAGTCATGGCGGAGAAAGGAATCGATATTTCCAATCAAACATCCGAGATCATTGATCCGGAGTTGCTGAATAAAGCAGACTACGTTATCACTCTCTGCGGCGATGCCAACGATAAATGCCCGATGACACCTCCTCATGTTCACCGTGATCATTGGGGATTTGAAGATCCAGCCAAAGCCCAGGGAACTGAGGAAGAAGTATGGGAAGTGTTCCGCCGCGTTCGAGACCAAATTGAAGCACGGGTTATAAAGTTTGCGAAAGAAGGGAAATAACGAATAAAGGGGTCCCGCCGTCAAAACGCGGATTTTCCCCGCTAAGGATGAAAATCACAAAAAAGACTAACTTTCAATACCTCTAAGGAGATAAGTTAGTCTTTTTTTGTGGACTTAATTAATATTTAGCGAACGAAGAGAATCTAACGAAGTTGGTTTGCTAGTGAATGAATATTCCCCCAGAAAGTTTATGTGTTCCCAATTAAGAGGAGAAACATGATTCAGTAGCTCTCTATCTAGGAGCCCTTGGTTCTCTAAATACTTGGCAGCTTCGTCAAGGTATATGGTATTCCATACACTAATTGCATTGATGATGATATTAAGCGCACTGGCTCTTTGGAGCTGGGCAACTAAGGATCGTTCTCTTAACTCTCCACGTTTTCCAAAGAAAACAGCTCGTGCTAAAGCGTTCATTGCCTCTCCTTTGTTTAAGCCTCTCTGAATCCGCCGTCTCAATGTTTCGTCTGTGACATAGTCAATAATGAATAGGGTCTTTTCAATTTGCCCCATATACCGAATTGTTTTAGAGACGTTATTTTCCCGATTGTATGATCCCCATTTGTTGAGTACCAAAGACGCAGCTACTTTTCCTTTGACGATAGAGTGAGCAACACGAAGAGCATGGTCATAGTTGTCAATAATGACGTCCGTCTTAATTTTCCTGAGTAAGGACTGTATTCTTTTGAATTCTTTGGGCGGATCAATAGAAAATAATTGAGCTTCACCGACATTTCTAATTCGGGGTGCAAATCGATATCCAAAAATATGACTCAAGGCAAAGACTTGATCCGTGTACCCTGCGGTATCCGTGTAATGTTCTTTAATTTGCAGGTCTGTTTCATGGTGAAGGATTTTGTCAATGGTATGGATGGCTTCACGTGCATTGGAAGGAATGACCTCCACTCCATAGGAAGACAGTTGGTCACTGACAAAGCGGTAAAAGGTGGTTCCTTTCCCATGTCCGTAATGAGGATTTGAATCTGCGTACATAGAGGAGACACCTACTTGAACGCGCATTCCATCTGAGGAAGAAATTGTTCCGTCGCCCCAATAAAACGCTAAGGCTAAGCGATGTTGGAAATTTACGAGTGTAGCTTGAGCACGATTTAAGGCATCATCATACATTCTCCACTGAGAAGCATTAACTAACTGTTTATATGTAAACTCTGGAGTTGCCTCAGCCATTTTAGTTAAGCCAATATTCGTTCCTAATGCCATCAAAGCGGCAAGAAGTGCTTTCTTTTCCTTAGCTGTAGGTTCATGCCCAGTAGACGCATGTGTCATATGACGAGTGAAATGTGTCCAGCTATCGACTTCCAAGAGCAGATCCGTTAATTTTACTCGGGGCAATAAGGAATAGAGTTTTTTGCTGAGCTGTTCGGCTTCCTCAGGGGTCTCTTTTTCTAAACGATCTACATGGATTTTCCCANCTTCCAGACTTACACCTTCAAGAGAGTTGATGTTTTTGGAAAGCCAATATAGACGATCTGCTAATGCTCTTTTCCGATCAGCTATGTATTCCTTAGCTGTTAAAGGAACGTAGAGGCCTGTTGTTCCTTTTTCTTTAGCTTCAACCCATTCCTGTTCGGGCACAAAGTATTCTTCCAAATCTTTGTATTTCCTGCTGTCTGTAACGTGAATGTCTCCTGAACGAATGTAGTCTTTCAGTTTTGTCAGAGCAGCCAACTCATAATAGGTTTTATCAATATTTCCTTTTGAATCAAAGATATGATTTTGAAAACGCTTCGGAACAAAGTCTAACGGTGCATCATCTGGCACTTTTCTCTTGTTTGTTTCATTCATATCCTTAATTACATGTAAGGCTTGAATCAATGATTCATTGGCTTCAGTTGATTTGAACTCCAGCTTCTCTAACAAGATAGGAGTGTATTGTCGCAGATAGCGGAACCGACTTTTTAATAAATCAATATAATCGTAATTGATAGGTCTAGCTAAGTCTTGTGCTTCATCTCTTTCCTGCTTCAACTGATCCCAGGAGATATATGACTGGATCGCATGGTCCAAATCATCGCCTTTTGCCTTTGCCTCAAGCAAAACGGTTGTTAAATCAACGAATCGCAATAACTTCTGGTTTAAAGCCTTTCCGTTTTCCTTCTGCATATTCTCTTGTGCTTTCTTTCCCTTTCGAAAAAAGATATTAATGACTTTATCATTGATTTCAATCGCTTGATCGGTTAAATCTTGAATGAGATTGATTAAGTAAGCAACAAGAATCCCATATCGTTGCTCTTCCTTAAAACGTCGAAAGGATCGTGCTTCATAACGAGCACCTATACGTGCAAGTTGACGTAAACGCCGTGGATGAATCGAAGATACATCCACTTTGAGTTGAAGGTTCCTCAAATACTCCAATCGATCTAATACCCTTTTAAACGAATCGGGCGAAGGTTGTCCTGGATCTTGGCGAAGCCAAGCAAGAGTAGAAATGGTTTTGTCAGTAGCTACTTCTAGCATCTCATCTATTTGTTTCTTCTGTTCATCGGTTAAAGCTTGAGTAAGTATCCGATAAATCCGTCTCTCAGCTATCATTTTTGCGAACCATACCATGCGTTCAATGGTGGTCATTGCGGGCAAAATCACTTTATTCTGCTTTAGATTTGACAGAGTCTCATGAATTANATACATGGTATCGCTATTTTCTAAAGCACGGTTCATTAAGTATTTGATCCCTTTCCTGTATTCTTTAGGAGAGAAAGAGATATATCCGTACTCTTCTCTGATTTCTCCTAAGTGTTCATAAAGGGTATTTTCTCTTTGGCCGTATTTGGAAAAAACGCTTGAATCCACTTGAAGTTGGCGAGCAACGTACTCAATCACTTTGTCTGGAATTACTTTGATGTTGGGGAGTGACCAACCTAAATGACGGAGGACACAAATTTGAATAGCTGTTCCAAGCCGGTTAACGTCTCTTCTTCTACTCTTAATAAACATTAAATCCTGTGAGGTAAGCGTATAATAAATGCCTAAATCTCTTTCATCAATGTCCATAGGAACCTGCATCAATTCAAGTCTTTGCTCAGGTGTTAGAAGTTCCTTTCCTCTCAATGTTTCCTTCTCTCCTTCTAGGATGGATTAATCCCAACTAATCATTTCCATTGCATCAGCTTTTTCTTCTTCTCCAGGTTTGATATAACGTAAAGTCATATCAATATTAGGCGTACCATCTGCTTTCAAATGACCAGCGATCTCCGCAACGGTTGAAAGAGGGACTCCAGCCTTTACAAGATTGTGTAAACAGGTATGCCGTAATGCATGACAAGTGAGATTTGACATATTGAGTCGTTTGGCGTAATTTTCGACGATATACTGAACCGCCCTAGTGGTCACTTGACCTGACCGTTGTGAATCAAAGAGATATCCACTTTTTAAGCTACCTTCATACTCGTTTAAATATTGTGTCAATAATTTGCGGATGGATTTGTTTAGGTCTACTTTGCGCTGCTTGTTGTCTTTTCCATATAAGTAAACCCAGCCAGATCTCTCATTGATTTGAATGTCGACCAATTTAATATTGCATAATTCTTCTACTCGCGCGCTGGTGAAATACATCAGTGCGATCATGGCATATTCACGAATCACTTTCCGATACTGTTTCGGATTGCCTAGGAGTAACCGTAATTCTGCAAATAATTTGCGCTCCTGTTGTTCTGTGATCCATTTTGTCTTTAATCGATCCTCTGGGATATACTTGATTTCCTGGGCTGGATTATCTGGAACCAGCTTATTTGCTAACATCCATGAGAAGCACTGCTTTAAATGACGAATGGTAAGGTTGATAGTTCCTGCTTTTAATTTCAGATCTTTTCCTGCTGTTTTTTTGAACAGTTGGATATGTTTTTGAAACGCCTTTTGCAAGGCAGTCAGCCCTCCATCTGCCATTTCGTGAGCCTCTTTCTGTTCCAACCAAGCAACGAAACGGTTGATGGATGATCTATAAGTTGCGACAGTCGATTTACTCAATCCTTTCTTCTCCAAATAGGCATAATAATCGGTCAGTGTGATTTGTTTGCTCATTCTACAAGCACCCTCCATCCACTCATGTAGAACATGACGAGATTCAATGCAGTTAAATATCCCAAAAAACAGCGTTGGATATCTTCATCATACCGAAACTCGTCATATTCTGATAGCGAACATGATGAGTATTCTGAGCTATCTAGATCCCTCCTAGAGTTTGGTATAAACCTAAGTGCCTTAGGAAACAATNAAATAATGATTTGACTATGATATTATCATTCGATTACACTATAATCAAATAAATATTTGATTGTTAGAGTGAGGTGTCTATCATTGAGTGAAGAACGCTGTGAAATATATTGTTATGACGAAGAAAAGGTCAAGCGAGTTCAAACTTCCTTAGAAACGGTTGATCCTGTAGATACAGCCCAACTGTTTAAAGCACTCGCAGATCCAACTCGTTTAAAAATTGCATATGCCTTAGTACAAGAGGATGAGCTTTGTGTCTGTGACGTAGCGAATATCATTGATTCCACGTTGGCTACGGCTTCCCATCATTTACGTTTGCTACGAAATATGGGATTGGCAAAGTATCGGAAAGAAGGGAAATTAGTCTTTTATTCCCTTGATGATGATCATGTAAGGCAATTTGTTCAGTTGGTGTTTGAACATCAGAAGGAGATGACTAGCAATGGAGCAAGCACAAGATAAAAAAGTATATCGGGTTCAAGGTTTTACTTGTGCGAACTGTGCAGCGCAGTTTGAGAAAAACGTAAAAGACATACCCGGTGTGACAGATGCAAAGGTCAACTTTGGAGCCTCTAAAATCTCGGTATATGGGGCTGAACCCACGATTGAGCAATTAGAGAAAGCAGGGTCTTTTGAGAATCTGAAAGTCGTTCCTGAGAATCAAGAAATCCAAGTGGAACGTGTTCCTTTCTGGAAAAACCAAGAGAACATCCGACTCCTTTTTTCCCTTGCTTTTCTGTTAGCAGGTTGGGGAGCCAGCGAGTTTTATGGCGAAGAGGGCTTACTTACGATTCTTCTTTATGCTTCCTCGATTCTCATTGGTGGATACCGACTTTTTATCAAAGGAATCCAAAACTTATTCCGTCTCCAGTTTGATATGGGTACGTTGATGACGATTGCCATTATAGGAGCAGCGGCGATTGGTGAATGGGGAGAAGGAGCCACCGTTGTCATCCTGTTTGCCATTAGTGAAGCCTTAGAACGATATTCGATGGACAAAGCCCGTCAATCCATTCGCTCTCTGATGGACATTGCTCCTAAACAAGCTCTGATCCGACGTGGAGACGAAGAATTAACGGTTCCAGTGGACGAGATTCAAATTGGGGATATCATGATCGTCAAGCCTGGGCAGAAGTTAGCTATGGATGGGGTTGTGGTGAAAGGAACCTCTTCCATCAATCAGGCAGCCATTACAGGTGAGTCGATCCCCGTTGCCAAAACAGTTGATGATGAGGTTTTTGCCGGAACGTTGAATGAAGAAGGTCTATTGGAAGTGAAAGTAACGAAGCGGGTTGAGGATACTACGATCGCAAAGATCATTCATTTGGTTGAAGAAGCACAAGCGGAACGGGCTCCTTCTCAAGCGTTTGTGGATCGATTTGCGAAAATCTATACTCCTGCGATCTTAGTGGCTGGTTTGCTACTAGCGGTTGTCCCGCCTCTTCTCTTCAATGCAGATTGGAGTGATTGGATTTATCGTGGGCTAGCTCTGCTAGTGGTTGGATGTCCTTGTGCCTTAGTCATTTCAACACCTGTTTCGATTGTGACAGCGATTGGAAATGCGGCTCGAAATGGAGTTCTCATTAAAGGTGGGATTCATTTAGAAGAGGCAGGAGCACTCTCTGCCATCGCCTTCGATAAGACAGGAACCTTAACGAAAGGTGTCCCTGCGGTAACAGACATCGTGGCATTTGTGAAAGAAAAAGAGGATGAATACTTAGCGATTACAGCTGCCATCGAGAAAAACTCCCAACATCCTCTTGCTTCCGCGATTGTTCGAAAAGCAGAAGAAAAAGGAATGGATATTCAATCATTGGCAGTAGAAGACTTTACCTCCATTACGGGTAAAGGGGTTCAAGCCAAAGTCCAAGGAACCCTTTATTATGTGGGAAGTCCAGCTTTGTTCAATGAGTTATTACCTAACGGGTTGTCTGAGGATCAGTCTGACTTGATTCTTCAACTCCAAACTCAAGGAAAAACGGTCATGGTTTTGGGAACTGAAATGGAGGCTCTTGCTCTGATTGCGGTGGCAGATGAAGTTCGTGAAAGCAGTAAAGACGTGATTCAACAACTTCACCAATTAGGAATTAAGAAAACCGTGATGTTGACGGGTGATAACGAAGCAACTGCAAAGGCGATTGGGGAGCGTTTAGGAGTCGGAGAAATTCAAGCTGATCTTCTTCCGCATCAAAAGTTAGAGTTTATCAAGCAACTTCGCTCAGATGGTTCCAGAGTTGCGATGGTCGGTGACGGAGTCAATGATGCGCCAGCTCTCGCATCATCAACCGTAGGAATTGCCATGGGTGGAGCTGGTACAGACACTGCCTTGGAAACAGCGGATATCGCTCTCATGGCAGATGATCTACGAAAACTACCATTTACCATCAAATTAAGCCGTCAAGCGCTACGCATTATTAAGCAAAACATTACATTCTCTTTAGCGATTAAAGCAGTAGCCCTATTACTCATTGTTCCAGGGTGGCTCACTCTCTGGATGGCGATCTTCGCTGATATGGGAGCGACCTTGATTGTAACCTTAAATGGACTGAGATTGTTAAAGGTGAAGGAGTAAAACTGAAAACAGCCGATTTCCAGAAATAAAAGGCAATCGGCTGTTTTCACCCTCAGATCACTTACTGACAATGGAGTTTTAACAGAAGAGAGATGGAGGATACCACGATGGAGAATCTTACACCGTTGAAAACGGCTATAGATATCTGGAGGATGAAGAGTGGCAAACCAGAAGACATTCTTTCCCGACAACAATCTCGTTTGGCTGACCTCATCCGTTTTGCGAGATTGAACTCCCGATATTATGCAAAAAAATACAGAGAGTTACCAGAAAACATCACCAACTTACAGCAAACCCCTACCGTCACCAAATCAGAACTCATGGCCCATTTTAATGAATGGGTGACGGACCCGGCTGTAACCATAGAAAGTGTAAAAGAATTCGTGTCAGATATGTCGTTAATCGGACAGCTTTATTTAGGACGCTATATGGTTTCGACCACTTCGGGGTCAACTGGAGTGCCTGGGATCTTTATTCAAGATAAAGGTTCAGATACGATTATGAAAATATTGATGGCTATTCGCGGAACAACAAAATTGAAATGGAGTGACTTGTGGAAATAGGGGTTAAAGGCGGACGAAATGCGGCAGTATGTTCGACAGCGGGACATTTCACAGCATACAGCACGGCTGAACGCATGCGCTTAAAACAGCCTTCAAATGAGAAAATCAGAGTTTTTTCGATTCAATCCCCTCTTTCCACACTGGTCAAAGAACTGAATGAATACCAACCGACTGTGATGGGAGGTTATCCAACCGTGATGGATATATTAGCAGAAGAACAAAAAGCAGGTCGGTTGAATATTCATCCCGTGGCGATCCTTTGTGGTGGAGAACAGTTATAGGGATTTTATATTACTTGATCGCTTAGCGGGGAAAATCCGCGTTTTGACGGCGGAACCCCATAAAGAGTCACTCCCTGTACAATCTTTATCCGTTAATCAAGGTTTTCTATAATTAGCTTTTCAACGATGACACAATCAAGCCATTCGCCATCTAATTTACTATGTTTTTCATAGATTCCAACTTCTCGAAACCCACAGGCTCGACACAAGGCCCTGCTCGCATGGTTGAAATCGAAGATTCTTGAGACCAGTTTCCAGTAACCACGCTTCGCACATGCTTCCACCAGTGAATGGAGCAGATGTTTCCCAATTCCCCGGCCTTTATAACCATCTCGAATATAAATGGAAAATTCACCAATACCCCGGTAGCAGTCTCGAGATCGGTAAGGATGGACACATGCAAAGCCAACTACCAATTCATCAAGCACCGCTACCAAGATGGGATAATGCTCCTCTTGCTCAACGATCCATTTCCGCCTGTTTTCCACTGTATATAAGGATGTTTCAAAAGTGGCTCGTCGTGTTTGAATTCCTTGGTTATATATTTCAGTAATAGCCAAAGCATCCGAGGGAAGGGCTGAACGAATGATAACCATGAGATCCTCCTGTCTTTCTGTTTAAGTTAATGATCCAGATTTGTTCCGACAGTTTCAGTCTCCAAGAGATAACGGCGCTGGAGTTCGTCTTGAAATAACTTCATCGTAGTATAGTTGATCGCATAAAAATTCCATTTTCCTACCCTGGTCTCGTGAAGGAGACCTGCATTTTTTAATTCTCGCAGATGATAAGACACTTTGGATTGCGCCATATTCATTTGCTCTTGAATATCACAAACACAAACACCACCAGAACAACAAGCAACAGGAGGCGAAGCACCCAGTTGATCGTACCCAGATTGGATGAGATCGAGGATTTTGATGCGAATCGGATCGCTTAGGGCCTTAGCGATTTGAGCAAATTTTTCTGCAGATAAGGACATCATGCCCACCTCCTTTTTGCTGATTATGAGCAGCCGCAATCGGTTTCTGTTTGTTTGGATTCGTCCAATGTGCAACAAACGGGCGATTCATTGGATTTATCTTCGCTATCTGCTAATACTGTAAACACTTCCCAACGGTGTCCATCCGGGCTGGTGACCCAAATTTTATCCTGGCGAGCATAGCAGCAAGTTGTATTCATCTCGTCAAAAGTAGTCAGTCCCTCTTTTTGAAGACGTTCTTTGGTAGCCAAAACATCTTCAGTGGATTTTACTTGAATCCCCAAATGATTCAGTCCGCCACTTACTTCTCCGCCTTCATTTAAAGTAAAATTCAAGGCTGGTTGTTCCAGATCAAACTTAGCATATCCAGGGCGAACTTTCACCGGCTCGACGCCAAACAATTGCGTATAGAAAACAACAGATTTGTTCAAGTCTTTCACGTTAATCGCTACATGGGGTTTTAATAACATCGTTTTCACTCTCCTGTTATTTCATATCAACTTTTCTTGATTCAATTATACATCAAATAATTTTGATGGGTAAATAGATAAATCAAAAAAAGTTGATGTTTTATTTATTGCAATGTCCTTAAAGGTAGACCTTTAAAAACTATGAAATACATGCAGATTGATGCGTTTAAAAATGTATGAAAATCACTTTTTAAACGTTTATGAAAATACATATACCTTTGGAAACGTAATCAGATACAATAACAGGTAGAAAATGCATTTTCTGGAGGAAGTTCATGGTGAAAATCGGTTATGTTCGTGTTTCATCTGCAGATCAGAATGAGGAACGCCAAATCAAAAAAATGTTGGAGTTAGGAATCGAGGAACGGATGATCTTCGTTGATAAGCAAAGTGGGAAGGATTTTGAGCGGCCCGGTTACCAGACGATGAAGCGTATCCTACGCAAAGGGGATCTTCTTTATCTTGACGCTCTTGATCGCCTTGGCAGGGATTATGATGGGATCATCCAGGAATGGAAACAGATTACGAGGGAAATTCAAGCAGATATTGTGGTGTTGGAAAACGAAACATTGTTTGATAGCCGCAAATATCGAGAGATAGGGGATATCGGCAAACTCATGGAGGACCAGTTTTTGAGTCTCCTCTCCTATGTTGCCGAACAAGAACGGAAGAAAATCAAACAGCGCCAAGCTGAAGGCATATCGCTTGCAAAAGCTCAAGGTAAACATTTAGGAAGACCCAAGATCAATTTACAGACGCTGTCCCATGAGCAACGCCAGTTATTAGCCTCTCACTATCCGAGATGGAAAAACAAAGAGATTACAGGCGTTGAATTCATGCGATTACTTGGGTTGAAAAAGAACTCATTTTATAAGGTGGTCAAAGAGNACGAGAGCATGTGATATCTATAAATAATTGTAAAGCCGTTCCTTTACTAGGAATCGGCTTTTTCCAACTTACCCCATTTGCAACTGTATATTTTACACGTATCTCGGACTTACCCCTTCAATCCCCATCATCATTTCTGCTTGGTGGTTTAAACGATCATCTTGCAACAGATTCAACAATGTACCGACACAACCTGCTTTGGGATCAGGCATACCAT
>JGI1652J44930_10000495_pt1 | contig 15383 bp, 15 predicted proteins | sample NewIslsDNAsample_FD_44930 | JGI IMG/M metagenome (IMG submission 44930)
ATAATTTTTCTATACGTTCTTTCATTTCTCTTGCCGCTTTATTTGTAAATGTTATCGCCAGTATATTATACGGATTCACGCTTTTTTCAACCATTAAATAAGCAATTCGATGAGTTAATACACGAGTTTTCCCACTCCCTGCACCAGCCATGATTAATAATGGACCTTCTGTTGTTTTTACCGCCATCTGCTGCTCTTTATTTAGTCCATTCAATAAACGATCCGTTAAAAATTGCATCATCATCCACCTTTTCACGAACAAATGTTCCTGTTTCTATTATACAAAATTTATCTATTTAACCGCATTAACTGTTTTTAAGGCTTGTTCAATATCTTCATAAATAACATTTCCAACTACAATCACGTCTGCATACTTTGACATTTCTAATGCCTGTTGTTCGTTTTTTATTCCTCCACCGTAAAATAAAACCGTATTTTTCAGTTTATTTTTCATAGCTTCCACGATAGCAGGATTCCCATATGTACCACTATATTCTATATATAAAATTGGAAATTGAAACATTTTTTCTGCTAGTAATGCATACGCTTCTAAATCTTCTTTTGTAAGATTTGTGTTTGCTTTTGTTAACTTTGCCACTTTTGAGTTTTCATTTAATACAACATATCCTTCAACTAATATTTCTTTCCAATCCATGATTTCTCCATATTCCTTAACAGCCTTATGATGTAAATCGACCACCCATTTCGTTTCACGACTATTTAATACGGAAGGAATAAAATATAAGTCATAACCAGGAGTAATAATCTCAAAAGAGGAAACTTCTAATATACAAGGCACAGTATATCTTCTTATTCTTGCCATTAGATCTAAAACTTGATCAAGCTCGACTCCATCTGTACCACCAACAATAATTGCATCTGTACCAGATTCACAAACTTTTTCCAAGTCTTCATCAGAGATTTTTTTATTAGGATCAAGTTTAAAAACATGTTTCCAATCACGAATATTATACATGGTTATAAAACCTCCAAAATATATTCCATTTAGACATTATAACATTCCTTCATTTTATACTTAAAGTCGTACATAATAGCTTTTCACTGGAAATCATTTAAACAAACATTTGTTTAAAAATAGGTTAATAATGCTAACATTCAAATGGAAGGACTTAGGGAATGTTAAATCATGAATATAAAAAAGAAAAGCACTCGAATTGTGCTTTTCTTATTCCCTACTCTCTTTTTGAATTCTTTCTAATACCATGTGATAACCATCATTTCCATAATTCAGACAACGTTTCACTCTAGATATGGTAGCTGTACTAGCTCCTGTTTCTTCTTCAATGGAATGATATGTTTTACCTTCGCGTAACATCCGTGCAACTTCTAATCTTTGAGATAAAGATTGGATTTCATTGATCGTACAAAGATCATCAAAAAAACGATAGCACTCCTCCAAATCTTTTAATGAAAGAATGGCTTCAAATAATTGATCTAATTCTCTTCCACGTAATTTGTTGATTTGCACATTTTTACCCCCTCCATTACTCTACTGTAACGCTTTGGCTTAAACCAGGGTAAGTAGGTACTATATTAATCCATGTTTTTCCGGGAACTAGTGAAGCTTCTTTTCCATTCTCCAACGGAATCAGACGGTTGTTTTCATACTTCCATTCTATTTCTTTCATGATTCCCTTTTGGAATAAATATCCTTTTCCACCTGATTCAAAAGAAAGTGCATTTCTGCCATAATCATCAATCGATTGATGTGGTATTTCATAAATAATTATATTATCTAATAACACCTCTTCTTCAGTATCATAATCGACTGTTTGAATATTGGCAGAGTACCTTCTATATTTATTCGTTACTGAGTCATATTCATATCTGACTTGAAAATCCGAGGATGAATAATTCACAGTAATGTTCGTTGCTTTTGTTCCTGACAACTCTTCTAATTGATCTTTAGATAAAAATGAAAGCGGTTCTGGAGCTCCTTCTAATTTAAATTTATTACGCTCTGCTCCGGCAACAATATTTTCATAAGATATATAAGAGTTATGTGGGGCCTTGCGATCATTTGAACGAACAAATAATGTCCCATCATAAAATAATCCATTTAAAGAATCAATGTAGCCATTTTCAATCAATTTTTTTGCTTGTGGGCTCCACCCATGGTGAACGAATATACTGTCAAAACCTTTTGCTAATTCTATATAATAATCTCTTGCACTTCTCACTGGACCAACACGCTCTGGCATTTCACTTTGAAAAATAGCTAAAAACCTCGTGATTCCACCTTCAGCAATGATCTCATACACAACATCTGCTTTATGTAATCCTGATTGAGGTCTCGCTGCAGGATGGTTGTTTATCATCACTCCAATGGCACGGTGGTTTACGTTCTCATTTGTTTCAATTCCTGTTAAAGCAAATTCCTGCTGTTTTTGCTCTACTTTCTCTTCTTCTTTTACATCCTCTTTTTTTGATGCAGTTTCTTTATTTTTACTACAAGCTGCTAAAGATAGTAATAAAATTAACATAATTAGTCCGATTCTTTTTTTATACAAAATCCCACCCCTTAATTCATTTACCTTTAATTATTTTATCGCATCACAGATGGAAAGAGTACCATTTTGTTCATGACATCATACATTCCTCTTTGAGTAATCCGTACATATGGTAAATGTGTCGAGGAAAAGAATAATAATGTATATATTGGATCCGCAAATTGGTATCCACGATTTGTTAGTAATAATTTTAATTTCTTTTCTTTTTCCATAATCCATTCCAATGCCTGATCGGAAGCCTTTCCTGCCAGTGTTAATGGAATTTCATGCAATACTTTGTTTTTTTCAGTTAGAACAATGCCCCCACCAATTTCTTTTAAGCGATTAAACGCATGTACGATATCACTCTTTCTTTTTCCAATTAAAATGATATCTCCAGTATTTGAAAAAGAAGATGCGAAACCACCTACATTAGCAAAACCTTTTAATAAGGTATTTATTCTCCATTTACCGTTACGATCGATTAACATAAAGAAACATTCATCATTCATTTCATTTAATTCATCACCTGATGCATCAATCGTAATCGAATAAGGTTTTGTAATAACAGCATTTTCCATTTTAATACCTACTGGCATAGAAAACTGAAGGTCGTCATTAGTTATATTCCAATTGATTTTTAGTGGTTCAAAACCTAAAGTTTTCCAAGAGATGCTTGGGAACCCATTCAAATTTTCATTATCTTTTTTTAGCCATTTTCCTTTTGATAATACTGATGTAGGAGTTGGTTCATCTATAGAAGAAAGAAAATTAATATTCGCAATTCGGCCAGTAGCAATGTTCCCAACTAGTTGTTCTAAATGATAATATCGTGCAATGTTGTAAGTTGCCATATGGTATGCATCAATAGGAGAAATTCCTTTTTGAATAGCTATTTTGATTAAATGGTCCGTTACCCCTTTTTCGTAAAATGATGAAGGGGAACCGTCTGTCGTTAGCATGCAATGGTCAAAACAATCGATACCTTCATCTAACATCTGTTTAATAATAACTGGAAGATCAGGTCGAATGGAAGAATATCTTAACGAAACATAATATCCTTGCATTAATCTACGTTTAACTTCTTCACCAGTCATGGATTCATGGTCACAGCTAGCACCTAGTAACATTAACTTAGCTAATGTTTTTTCTGATGCACCCGGAAAGTGCCCTTCTATTAGCTTACCTTGCCTTTTTGCCTCTTGCATCCAATAAAGCATGAAGTCGTCCCCTGACAAAAGTTTTGGCCACCCAGTTAATTCCCCGCCTTGAATGACATAATGTTGATCCAACCACTCTTTTATGGAACGGTGGGAAAATACAGTTTCTTCTTCTAATAATTCAGTTTGTGAATCAAATCTGCACCACCAATATGTAGTAACAGGGAGATGATTTATCTCTTGTATAAATGAAAACGCTTTCTTATTATCTAACAATAAATTGAGCATTAAGTTGTCATTGATAAATGTCGTTGTTCCAAACTGTGATGCATAACTAGAAAAAGAATGGGGATTATATAATTGAAAAGGGTGGGCATGTGGTTCTATATAGCCCGGAACAAGGAACTGGCCTTCACAATCAATTATTTCACAATTGTCTACACAATCCGGCATTTTTTCACCAACATAGACAATTCTATCTTTGTATATCCAAATATTTGCTTTCATCCAACGTCGAAATACTGAATTTAAGTAAGTAGCATTCGTTAATAATAATGTTGGTGATTTCTTTCCATCTAAAACTGACACATGATCTCTCAATTCTATTAATTTCCAACGATAACATTGTTCCGGCATCTGCCACACCTCCTTAAAATTTAAAAATATTTATTTTTTATACTAACATATTTTACATTTTAAAGCATTAAAGAATCGATTAAATGTTATGAATATTTTTTTACAATTGGGGGAATATTCTATGAAAGTTATGCCGAATATTGGAATTTTTAACGCATTGATACGAATTACATGTGGTTTAACCATTGTTTCTTACTTTACGTCTAAACTCATTAGACGACCTTGGAACAATTCTTATATTATTATGATCCTTTTAGGTGCAATGAAAGTTGCTGAGGGTATCGTACGCTATTGTCCTGTCACAGCATTATTTCAAGAGGGTCAGGAAAAGTTAGGAAATATCAATATCAAAGATTTAGGATTAGGAAATAAATCAATTAAAGATTTTATGGATACATTTACTAACAACAACAAATTAGAGGATTCTGTAAAAAATAATTAAATGAATTTAGGGAAATTTATCTCCCGTTGAAGATAAATTTCCCTTTTCAAAAGTTGAGGAGCTGAATAAAAATGTATTTTGAATATTTGACCGATATGTCGTTTGTTTTAATCATGATTATCGGAAGTATTGTCGCAATATTTTATGCTTTTATGAAACGTTCGAAAAGAAAACAGTCTAGAAAATATAGATAAACTTACTGATTGAAAAGAGCAATATCTGTCCGATAAAATAAACCTTCCGAAATAACTTTTTCGAGTTCTTGATAGGCAGATTTTCTTGCCTCTTCAATCGTAGATCCTTTACTTCCTATGAATAAAACTCTTCCCCCAGCAGTAATCCATTCCCCATGTTCATTTTTTTTCGTTCCTGCATGATAAATATAAGATTGCTTAGATAAATTTTGAAGCCCGTCAATGGTTTGATTAATGATTGGCTGATTAGGATAACCTTTGGCTGCTAAAACCACCCCAACCATTGCTTCGTCATCCCACTCGATTTCCATATCATTTTTCTTTATTACATTTAACAATACTTCCACAAGATCACTTTTCATTCTAGGTAAGACAACTTGTGTTTCCGGGTCTCCAAAACGAGCATTGAATTCAATGACTTTAGGACCATTAATTGTTGAAATTAGACCAGCATATAAAACTCCAGTAAATGGACGATTTTCAAGCACCATTGCTTTGGCTATCGGTTTTACAATGTTTTCAATGGATTCATCAATAACTTTTTGATCAATGAATGGTACCGGTGAAAATGATCCCATTCCTCCTGTATTCGGTCCAACATTTCCATCAAACGCGCGCTTATAGTCTTGGGCGATTTGTAGTGGATATACATGTTCTCCACTCACAAACGCCATTAAAGAAAATTCCTGTCCTTCTAAATACTCTTCAATGACAATTTTGTTAGCAGCCGAACCAAATCGATGGTCTAACATCATATTTCTTAAAGCCTCTTCCGCTTCATACAATGTCATTGCAACTGTTACTCCTTTTCCTGCTGCAAGCCCATCTGCTTTAATTACTATTGGGGCACCTTTTTCTTTAATATACTGGAGTGCTTCTTCGTAATTATCAAACGAGTCAAAATTTGCCGTTGGAATGTTATATTTTTTCATTAAGTTTTTAGCGAAAGATTTACTACCTTCTATGATAGCCGCATTTTTCTTTGGTCCAAAAATTAATAGATCATGTTCCAAAAAAACATCTACAATGCCGCTCATTAATGGCCCCTCAGGACCAACGATTGTTAGTTCAATTTTATTTTCCTTTGCAAATTGGACAAGGGATAAATGGTCTTCTTCACTAATGGGGACTATCGTTGCTACATCAGTCATACCATCATTGCCAGGTGCCACAAACACTTGCTGGACAAGTTTACTTTCTTTTAATTTTTTACAAATGGCATGTTCACGCCCGCCTTTTCCAATTACAAGAACATTCATTCCTTCCCCCTACTTTCACATCAATGTTTAAAATGCCGTACACCTGTAAATACCATGGCAATGTTGTATTCATTTGCCTTTTTAATCGAATCTTCATCACGAATAGAACCACCAGGTTGAATAATAGCTGTTACACCAGCTTTAGCCGCAGCTTCTACTGTATCATCCATTGGGAAAAAGGCATCAGAAGCTAATACAGAGCCGACCGATTTTTCACCTGCTTGTTTTATAGCTATTTTTGCAGCACCAACTCTGTTCATTTGCCCTGCTCCTACCCCAATAGTCATATTATCTTTCGCCAAAACAATTGCATTGGATTTGACATGTTTGACAACTTTCCATGCAAATTTTAATGCATCCCATTCTTCTTCCGTTGGTTTTCGGTTTGTTGGAATAGAAATATTCGCCTCTTCAATTCCCCAGTCATCCATATCTTGGACAAGAAGTCCACCTTCAACAGACTGATATACCTTTTCTTTTTTCATTTCCTTTTCAAAAGGAATCGTCAATAAACGAATATTTTTCTTTCTAGTTAGTATCTGGAAGGCTTCCTCACTAAACGAAGGAGCTATGATAATCTCGAGGAAAATCTCATTTAATTTAATAGCCGTTTGTTCATCTACTTCACGATTAAATGCGACTATTCCACCAAATATTGATATTGGATCCGCCTCAAATGCTTTCATAAAGGCTTGATCAATTGTATCTCCAATCCCAACTCCACAAGGATTTGTATGTTTAACCGCACATGCTGCTGGCTCATCAAATTCTTTTACAATTTGAATAGCGGCATCCGCATCCTTTATATTGTTATAAGAAAGTTCTTTTCCATGAAGTTGATTTGCTTTAGCAATAGAAAAAGTTGATCCAAGTGGATTTTCATAAAACGCAGCCTTCTGATGAGGATTTTCTCCATAACGAAGCGTCTGTTTTAATTGGTATGTAACCGTTAATTTTTCAGGTGCTTCTTCTTTTACTTGCTCTGTTAAATATTGAGAAATCAATGCATCATAAGCTGCTGTATGACGAAACACTTTTGCCGCTAACTTTTTCCTAGTTTCTATTTTTGTTTGATTTAACTCTTTTAATTCTGAGAGTACTAAATCATAATCAGCTGGATCTACAACCACTGTTATATATTCGTGATTTTTGGCAGAAGCCCGTAACATCGTTGGTCCACCGATATCTATATTTTCAATGGCATCCATAAAGGTTGACTCTTTCTTTTCAATCGTTTCTTGAAATGGGTATAAATTAACACACACAAGCTGAATAGGCTCAATCAAATGATTTTTTAACTGTTCAATATGTTTTTCATTGTCATATTTCGCCAATAATGCCCCGTGTATTTTGGGATGTAGGGTTTTTACACGCCCCTCTAATATTTCTGGAAATCCTGTAACATCGCTAATGGCTGTTACGGGAATACCATTTTCTTGTAAAAGAGCTTTTGTTCCACCCGTTGAAATAATTTCAAACCCAAGATTAACTAATTCTTGTGCAAANGGGAGAATATTTTCTTTATTTGAAACACTAATGATTGCACGTTTTTTTTGCATGATTCTCCTCCTGATGGTTGTTTAACAATTTTCTTAATACGTTAGGGTATAGCTCATGTTCAACACGTTTTATCTTATCTAAAACCATTGGCTTCGTATCACTCTTTGCAATTGGAATTACTCGTTGTTCAATAATAGGACCCGTATCCATTCCTTCATCGACATAATGAATGGTAACTCCTGTTTCCGATACACCCGCTTCTAATGCTTGCTCTACTGCATTCTTTCCCGGGAACAAAGGTAATAAGGATGGATGGATATTGACAATTTTTCCTTCAAACGGTTTTAATAAGGTTTTGCCTATTAACCTCATATAGCCCGCTAAAACAATAAATTCAACCTCTTGTTTCTGCAATTGATGTAAAATATCTTTTTCATATTCAGCTTTTGATGTATAGTCTTTAGAAGAAAATACAAAAATCGGTATTTTTTCGTTTTTCGCCCGTTCCAACACAAACGCATTTGGATTATCACAAACGAGTAAACGTATATTTGCATTAAGCAATCCATTTTTAACTGAATCAACAATTGATTGGAAATTAGTTCCGCTTCCAGATGCAAATATTGCTATGTTCTTCATCGCTCTCTCCTAAATTGATTCATTTTATTTAATGGTGACTCCTGAGCCTTTCGTTACAAATCCAATAATTCTAGGGTTTTCATTTTTTTCTTTTAACAACTGTACTACCTTATCACAATCTTCTTTTGCAACCATCAGTACAAGTCCAATACCCATGTTAAAAACGCTATATAAATCTTCTTCTTGCAACGAACCTAACTTTTTCAAAAAATGGAAGATCGGTTGAATTTCCCAAGATCCTGTTTGAATAACAGCACTAAAACCTTTTGGCAGGCTTCTCGGAATATTTTCATAAAATCCTCCACCAGTGATATGTGCCATACTTTTAATTTTTGCATTAGCTAAAACATGCAAAATGGATTCCACATAGATTTTCGTTGGTTTTAACAGTTCTTCTCCAATTGAACAAGCAAAATCTTCTACATAAGTATCAACAGATAATCTTGCATCTGAAAAAAGAATTTTTCTTACTAAAGAATATCCGTTACTGTGAATACCGCTAGATGGTAACCCTATTAATACATCACCTTCGGCAATTTCTTTTCCATCTATTAAATTTGATTTTTCACATGCGCCAACTACAAATCCTGCAATATCATATTCATTTTCCTTGTACATCCCAGGCATTTCAGCTGTTTCTCCGCCAACAATAGCACAGCCAGCTTGTTTACAACCATCTGCTATTCCTTTAACAATTGCTTCAATTATTTCTGGATCTGATTTTCCACAAGCAATATAGTCTAAAAAGAATAATGGTTCCGCACCTTGAACTAAAATATCATTGACGCACATTGCAACTGCATCAATTCCAATCGTATCGTGTTTATTCATCATTTGGGCAACTAATAACTTTGTCCCAACACCATCTGTCCCCGTCACAAGTACCGGCTCTTTATAAGATAAAGCTGTTAAATCAAATAAACCGCCAAAACCGCCCAGTGAGCCTATAACACCTAGTCTTTTCGTTTTTTCGACATGCTTCTTTATTTTTGATACTGCTTCATATCCAGCTTCGATATCAACACCGGCATTTTTATATGCTTTGCTCATTTTAGAAGCTCCTCCAATATTAACATTTTTGAGTGAGTTTTATTTTTGGAAATACTTCTGTAGGATAATGCCCCGTAAAACAAGCTAAACATTGTCCTGTTTCTTTTCCAATTGCTTTTAATAACCCTTGAACACTTAAAAAGTGTAGTGAATCACAACCAATCAATTCTTTCATTTCCTCAATGGAATGATTGTAGGCTATTAATTCTTCATTAGTTGGTGTATCAATTCCGTAGAAACAAGGATGCTTGATCGGCGGAGCACTAATCATCACATGAACTTCTTTTGCTCCGGCTTCTTTTAGTAATGAAACTATTCTACGGCTAGTTGTTCCACGCACGATTGAATCATCAACCATAACGACACGTTTTCCTTCAACCACACCTCTTACTGGTGATAGTTTCATTTTTACTCCTTGTTCTCTAAGAGCTTGAGAAGGTTGTATAAATGTTCTTCCTACATAACGATTTTTGATTAATCCCATTTCATATGGTATTCCCGTAGCTTCAGCATAACCAATAGCCGCAGATATGCTTGAATCAGGTACACCGGTAACGACGTCTGCATCAATCGGTGCTTCGCGTGCTAATTCACGCCCTAAATTTTTTCTAGCTGTATGAACATTGATTCCTTGAATATTACTATCTGGCCTTGAAAAATAAACATATTCCATTGAGCATATAGCTTTTGTCGTATGGTAGGAGAAAATTTCTGATTGAACACCTTCATGATTGATCACTAACATTTCTCCTGGCTCTACATCACGAATGTACTCAGCACCAATAATATCAAAAGCACATGTTTCAGATGCAACCACATACGCATCATTCAATTTCCCAAGCGCTAACGGTCTTAGCCCATTAGGGTCGAGAGCTACTAGCATCTCTTTTTCCGTTAAGATAACAAATGCATATCCTCCCTTTAACATAGGAAGTGAATTTTTTAATGATTCTCTTACGGTTAAATATCCGCTTCTTTTCATAAGGTGGGCTAGTACTTCTGTGTCGGAAGTTGTTTGAAAGATGCTCCCTTGATTTTCTAGTTGAAACTTTAACATAGAAGCGTTAATTAAATTTCCATTGTGACTTAATGCTAAACTGCCATTTTGCGAACGAAAGAGAAGTGGCTGCACATTATCGTATCCTCCGCCTCCTGCAGTAGCATAACGAACATGTCCAATAGCCGCATTGCCTTTGAGCTGACTTATCTTTTCCTCTGTGAAAACTTCTGTAACAAGTCCTTCCCCTTTAACTCCATATAGCGAATCTCCGTTAGAAACAACAATTCCCGCTCCTTCTTGCCCACGGTGCTGAAGACTGTGTAAACCATAGTAAGTGATTTTTGCCGCGTCTGGATGCCCCCATATTCCAAAGACTCCACATTCTTCATTTAAGCCTTTTAATTCAGCAAGCATTGGATCGCCCCTCTCCACGCTTGTTCTAGTTGTGATAGATTAGAAGATACAATGGTTTTACCTTCATGATTTTTAATAACTAGTTCACTTGTATCCGTAACCTTACCAATACACTTTGCACTAACTAACTGTTCGAACATTTCTTTATGTTCTTCTTTAACAGAAATAAGAAATCTTGATTGCGTTTCACTAAATAGTTCAACAACCTCATTGCCATTTATCGTAACTTCTGCACCAAGTCCTGTTCCAAATAAACTTTCACATAATGCAACTGCAAAGCCACCTTCACTAATATCATGCGCCGATGCAACATAACCATTTAGAATTGCTTTTAATATTTGAGCTTGGCGATTTACCTCAACTTCTAAATCTATTGATGGTGATTTTCCAAATATTTTTCCAAACAATAGCTTTTGGAGTTCGCTTCCTCCAAACTCGTTTTTCGCTTCACCCAATACATATATGAGATCTCCAGCTTTTTTAAAGTATTGTGTTGTTATATGTTGAACATCTTCAATTAATCCAACCATTCCAACAACTGGAGTTGGGTAAACAGCTATTCCATTGGTTTCATTGTATAAAGAAACATTCCCTCCAATGACAGGTGTTTGAAGAGCTTTACATGCTTCGCTCATCCCATCAATCGCTTTTTCCATTTGCCAGAAAATCTCAGGTTTCTCTGGGCTTCCAAAATTGAGACAATCAGTTAAGGCTAGTGGTTTTGCTCCAGAACAGATGATATTTCTAGCCGCTTCTGCCACCGCAATTTTCCCACCTGTTTCAGGGTCTAAATATAAATATCGGGCATTACAATCAGTAGTCATTGCTAATGCTTTATTAGTTCCACGAATCCTTATTACAGCCGCATCAGATCCTGGTGCAATGACTGTATTAGTACGAACCATATAATCATATTGTTCATACACCCATTCTTTACTAGCAATCGTTGGTTGAGAGAGAAGTTTCATTAATGTTTCCTCATAGTTTTCAACGGTAGGTATTTCTAAATCCATTTGTTGAAATTCTTTATAGTATTCAGGTGTTTTTGATGGTTTATGGTAGACGGGTGCCTCTTTTACTAAGGCATCCACAGGTATCTCAGCAACAATCTTACCTTTATGAATAAGTCTTAATTTTTTATCATCCGTCACTTTACCAATAGGAACAGCATCTAATCCATAGCGATGGAAAATGTCCATTATTTCTTTTTCTCTTCCGTTTTCGATGACTAGTAACATTCTTTCTTGCGATTCAGACAACATCATTTCATAAGGGGTCATTCCTTGTTCACGCTGAGGGACTAAATCTAAGTTCATTTCAATTCCCATTCCGGCTTTGCTCGCCATTTCTGATGAAGAACTTGTTAGACCTGCTGCTCCCATATCTTGAATACCAATTAATGCATCGGATTGAATCGCTTCTAAGCATGCTTCCATTAACAGTTTTTCCATGAAGGGGTCTCCAACCTGTACTGCAGGGCGCTTTTCATCAGAATCATCTGANAATTCTTCCGAGGCAAACGTAGCTCCATGAATCCCATCACGGCCTGTTTTTGCACCAACATACATGACTGTATTTCCTTTTCCTTTTGCTAAACCTTTTTTAATATCTTCGTGATTAATTAATCCGACACACATNGCATTGACTAAGGGGTTCCCTTCATAAGAAGAATCAAATTGTATTTCTCCCCCNACAGTTGGAATTCCAATACAATTACCATATCCAGCTATTCCAGCAACAACTTCTTTAAAAAGGTATTTTACACGTGAATTTTCTAATTCTCCGAATCTCAATGAATTTAATAAAGCAATTGGTCTTGCCCCCATTGAAAAAACATCACGAATGATTCCTCCAACTCCAGTAGCTGCACCTTGATAAGGTTCTATAGCCGAAGGATGGTTATGACTTTCAATCTTGAATACGACCGCTTGCCCATCTCCAATATCAACGATTCCTGCTCCTTCTCCGGGACCTTGAAGGACATATTTACCTTTAGTAGGGAATTTTTTTAATAGTGGTTTAGAATTTTTATAACTGCAATGTTCAGACCACATGACAGAGAAGATTCCAGTCTCTGTATAGTTTGGAAGTCTCCCTAATAATTTTTCTACTAATGAAAATTCTTCATCCGTTAACCCCATATCTTGATAAATTTTTTTATCTTTTATATCATTTGGAGTAGGCTCAATAATTAATGACATATTTTTCCCTCCATTGATTGACGATGGATTGAAATAATCTGATCCCATCTNGATTTCCGAGAAGATCTTCAACNGCTCGTTCAGGATGTGGCATCATTCCNAATACATTGCCCGTTTTATTGATAATTCCAGCTATATTTTCAACACTTCCNTTAGGGTTTTCGTTTGCATAAGTAAACACAATTTGGTTATTTTGTTTTAATTGATGGAGTGTTTCCGAATCACAATAATAATTACCTTCACCATGAGCAATNGGTATTTGAATAATTTCTCCTTTAGAGTAACAGTTAGTAAANATTGTGTTGTTATTCATTACTTTCAGTTGGACATTTTTACAAACAAATTTCAAATGATTGTTTTTTCTCATCGCCCCTGGTAGCAACCCTGCTTCGAGCAAAATTTGGAAGCCGTTACAAACACCTAATACCGGTTTCCCTTCAGAAGCTATTCTCACTACTTCTTTCATTACAGGGCTAAAGCGAGCAATGGCTCCCGATCGTAAATAATCTCCATAAGAAAATCCTCCCGGAAGTAAAACTGCATCATANCCTGATAAGTCTTCACAATTGTGATGGACGTATTCAACATCTTCATNTAAAACATCTTTTATGGCGTGATACATATCCACGTCACAATTCGATCCNGGAAAAACAATGACGGCAAACTTCACGATTGAACACACTCCTCTATTTCATANCGATAGTCTTCAATTACTGTATTGGCTAACAAACGTTTGCACATATCGTGAATCATTTCGTGAATGTCTTTATCACTTTTACTAATGAATATTTCCATATATTTTCCTACCCGGATATCTTCAACTTCTGTAAATGCTAAACTATGAAGCGAATTTTTTACCGCTGTCCCTTGTGGATCTAATACGGAGTCTTTTAACGTAATAAAAACTTTCACTTTATACATGAAGGTCTTCCCCTTTCATTCGTGATAGNATATTTTGATAGGCTTCTGTTAAACTGCCAAGATTACGGCGAAAAACATCTTTATCTAGTTTTTTCTTCGTGTTCATATCCCATAATCTACAAGTATCTGGAGATATTTCATCAGCTAATAAAATTTCGCCGTCAACATCTTTTCCAAACTCTAATTTAAAATCGACAATATTCACATGGATCCCTTTAAAAAATTCAATTAATATATCATTAATTTTTAGTGCTATGTTTCTCAATTTCTCTAATTCTCTTTCACTAATTAGATTTAATAGTTTGATATGTTCATTTGTTAATAACGGATCCCCTAAGTCATCATTTTTGTAATAAAATTCTACAAGAGGTTCCATCATGTTTGTTCCTTCAGGCAATCCTACTCTTTTTGCTAAACTTCCCGCAACAATATTTCTCACAACGACTTCCAATGGAATAATCTCCACTTTCTTTACAAGTTGTTCCGTTGGGGATACCACTTTTATAAAATGGTTCGGGATGTTCTTTTCCGTTAGCAATTGTAAAATTTGGGAGGATATTCTATTGTTTAATTCTCCTTTCCCTTCGATTTCTTCTTTCTTTTGACCATTAAAAGCTGTGATTGAATTTTTGTATTGAATCAAAACGATGTTAGGGTCTTCCGTTAAGTATATTTTTTTCGCCTTACCTTCATATAAAAGGGATCCTTTCATCAACTGTATCCTCCTATGCTCCGTTTTGAAGATATGATTATTATAGGAAAGGCAAAAAGCACCTTTCCTATTCAAGTCCTAAACGTTTAAAAATAGTATCTACATGTTTTAGATGATAAGTATAGTCAAAACAGTCATCTATTTCTTCCTGCGTTAAATATTTTGTTATATGTTCATCTTTCTCAACCAGTTCCTTAAATGAAACTTGTTTTTCCCATGCTTCCATCGCTTTAGGCTGAACAGTATCATAAGCTTCTTCTCTTGTAAGTCCTTTATCGATTAATGCCAACAGTACCCTTTGTGAAAAAATAAGACCTAATGTACGATTCATATTTCGTTTCATATTTTCAGGAAAGACAGTTAAGTTTTTAATAATATTTCCCATTCGATTTAACATATAATTTAATGCAATCGTTGCATCAGGTAGTATGATTCTCTCAGCAGAAGAATGTGAAATATCTCTTTCATGCCAAAGCGGAACATTTTCATACGCCGTTAACATATACCCTCGAATAACTCTTGCCATCCCTGTCATGTTCTCTGAACCTATTGGATTTCTCTTATGAGGCATGGCTGAAGAACCTTTTTGACCTTTAGCAAAAAATTCTTCTACCTCACGAGTTTCACTTTTTTGTAGTCCACGGATTTCTACTGCAAATTTTTCAATAGATGTAGCTATCAGTGCTAACGTAGACATGTAATGAGCATGTCTATCTCGTTGTAATGTTTGAGTAGAAATAGGAGC
>JGI1652J44930_10000498_pt1 | contig 15365 bp, 28 predicted proteins | sample NewIslsDNAsample_FD_44930 | JGI IMG/M metagenome (IMG submission 44930)
CGCGTTGTATATAGTGCGCGTTTTATCTTCCACATCTGTTTTCATCGAACAAAAAGAAGTAAAATCATGCGTACCTATGATGTGCTCTAACGCCGCTTGCATTGCTTCAACATCGAGCGGGTACGGAACATGATACGCGTATAATCGACGGAACACGTCTAATGTGTCACTCGCAAGAATCCGATAGCGATATTCTTTTTTTGTTACGTCATAGCGGGCGTGAAAATGATCATGAACGTATTCGACCTGCCGAATGGCGATATCTTCCGGTACATTCGCCTGCAGCGCTTTCATCCAGTTTTTTTCGGGAATTTTGAGATCAGAATCAAAATGAACAACCTGTCCTTTCGCATGCACGCCTGCGTCTGTTCGACCGGAAGCAACGGTACGGATGTGCTTTCCTTTATGCAACCTCATTAATGCTTGCTCCAATTCACCTTGAACCGTGCGTGCGTTCGGCTGAATTTGGTAGCCCGCAAAATTCGTTCCATCATACGCAAGCGTCACTTTGAGTCTTGGCATGCGATCACCCTTTATGCGTATTAATGTCATATGAACGGCTAAGACGTTTGAGTTTCCTATGAATCTAAAACCAACGCAGCCATACGAGTGCCAGCGTCAAGGCAACAAGCAATAGCATCAGTACGTTTTCTTTCCAACCCCACGTCAAGATTCTTAATTTTGTCCGTCCTTCGCCGCCGCGATAACCGCGTGCTTCCATCGCCAATGCTAAATCTTCCGCACGTTTAAACGAGCTGACAAACAGCGGTATCAGCAACGGTACAATTGCTTTCAGCCGTTCTTTCAACGGTCCGCCCGTAAAATCTGCACCACGCGCAGACTGGGCTTTCATAATTTTTTCAGCTTCTTCCAAAAGCGTCGGAATAAACCTAAGTGCAATAGACATCATCAATGCAAATTCGTGCACCGGCACACGCAAGCGCTTGAGCGGATTCAATAGCGATTCCAGTCCGTCCGTAATTTCAATCGGTGTTGTCGTCAACGTTAAAAGCGATGTAAAAATTACTAAATATAACAATCTCAATGAAATAAACGACCCTAAAATAAGACCCTCTGAATAAATTTTCCAAGTTCCGATTTGATAGATGACTTCTCCTTCTTTCGTTAAAAACAGATGAAGAAGAAAAGTGATCATCACAAGAATAAAAATCCATTTCATGCCTCGTAAAACAAACAAAATTGGTACCCGGCTAAGCAGAACGGCACCGGCGACAAAAAGAGTGACAACTGCATAACTGATAAAGCTGTTGGCCAAAAAAATAACGATAATAAATATAAACACGGCAATGAGTTTCGAACGAGGATCCAAGCGGTGAATGATCGAATTGCCAGGTACATATTGTCCGATGATTGGAGGCATCACTTAGACCTCCTTTGTTTCAGCAGAGCGACGATTTCATCGGCCAAAGCATCAAGCGTAAAAATGTTTCGAGGCAATTGGACGTTAAATTTTTTTTCCAGTTTTAACAAAAAATCAAGCGTATTCGGAATATCCAAACCGATTTTGCGAATCAATTCCGGATGTTGAAAAATTTCATCCGGTTTTCCATGCATAAACACTTTTCCTTCGTTCATAACGACAATTTCATCAGCATACCGAGCCGCATCTTCCATCTGATGGGTCACTAAAACCGTCGTTAACTGTTTTTTATGATGAAGGCGATAAAACATATCCATAATTTCCTTCTGTCCTTTTGGATCCAACCCTGCTGTCGGTTCATCTAAAACGAGCACTTCCGGCTCCATCGCAAGCACACCTGCGATCGCGACCCGACGCATTTGTCCTCCGCTTAAATCAAACGGAGATTTTTCTAGAACACTTTCATCCAAACCGACAAGCGGAATAAGTTCTCTTGCTTTTCGTTTCGCAGTATCTTCATCAACGCCGAAATTCATCGGACCGAAACAAATGTCTTTTTCGACTGTTTCTTCAAACAATTGGTGTTCAGGGTATTGAAAAACGATGCCAACTTTTTTCCGCAGCGGTTTTACATTTTTCAGTTTCTCGCCGGCTCGAATCACGCGATCGCCAAGGATAACTTCTCCTTTTGTCGGTTTTAAAAGAGCATTTAAATGTTGAATTAATGTTGATTTTCCGGAACCCGTATGCCCGATGACAGCGATGAATGTGTTTGGAGGAATTGCGAGAGTGACATCCATGAGAGCGACCCGTTCAAACGGAGTATTTGCCATATATCGATGTTCTAGGTTTTTGATGTGAATTTCCATAGCTCTTCCACCAGTTCTTCTTGCGTAAAAGAATGTTCGTTTAATACGATGCCTCTTTCAGCTAGTTTTTGTTTTAACTGAATGACAAAAGGCACTTCCAGCTGATATTCTTTCAGCTTATCACGATAGGCGGCAAAAATTTCATGAGGCCGTCCTTCAAGCACTTTTTCCCCTTGATTCATAACAATCATGCGGTTGGCGAGCATCGCTTCTTCAATGTCGTGGGTAATCGAAATAACGGTAATATTTTCGCTTTCATTCAAGTTTTTGACAACGTCAATCACTTCTTTCCGTCCTTTCGGATCAAGCATGGACGTCGCTTCGTCAAGAATAATGATTTTCGGCTTTAAAGCGATGATGCCAGCGATCGCAACACGCTGTTTTTGTCCGCCAGACAGGCGATGCGGTTCGTGATTAATAAATTTCTCCATATGGACTTTTCGCAAACTGTCATAAATCCGCTCGAGCATTTCTTCTCGGGGAATCCCGTTGTTTTCCAGTCCGAAAGCAACATCGTCCATCACGGTTGTGCCAACAAACTGATTGTCTGGGTTTTGAAAAACAACCCCAACCTGCTTGCGAATATCCCAAACATGATTAGCATCATTCGTTTTAAAACCAGCAACGGTAACCGTTCCCGAATATGGCAGCAATAAACCGTTTAACAGTTTTGCCAANGTNGATTTTCCCGATCCGTTATGCCCTACTATTGCAAGCCATTCGCCTTCATCAAGGGAAAAACTGACGTTTTTGATCGCGTCTTCTTCCGTATCATTATAACGGAAAAATACATTGCGGACTTCAATTATTCCCGTCACGTGCTGACATCCTCCCCGCTCAAGACAAAGGTAAAAAAAAGGGTACAGAATCCGAATGATCCTGTCCCGCCTTTTCACCCTGCACTATTGAATTGCGCTCATTTTCGCTTGATTCACATCGCAAAATTACACAAGTTCGATGATCACCATTGGTGCGTTGTCGCCACGTCGAGGGCCAAGTTTGCGAATTCTTGTGTAACCGCCTTGCCGATCTTCATAGCGTTTTGCAATATCATTAAATAATTTTTGCAGCGCGTTTTGCTGAACTTCATCGGTATCTGCTGATTCAAAACGCACAAAAGCCGCGGCTTGGCGTCTAGCATGCAAATCTCCGCGCTTTCCGAGCGTAATCATTTTTTCAATGAAAGAACGAAGTTCTTTCGCTTTTGCTTCCGTTGTAACGATCCGTTCATTAATGATCAAATCCGTAACAAGATCACGAAACATCGCTTTACGATGTGCTGAATCTTTGCCAAGTTTACGGTAAGCCATTTTGGTGTCCCCTCCTTTTTCCAAGTTGTTTTCCGAACGAATTAGTCTTCCTTACGCAACGATAAGTTCAGTTCTGCTAGCTTTTCTTGGACTTCTTGCAACGATTTGCGTCCAAGATTGCGAACTTTCATCATTTCTTCTTCCGTTTTTTGCGTCAATTCATGAACCGTATTGATGCCTGCGCGTTTCAGGCAGTTGTACGAACGTACGGAAAGATCGAGTTCTTCAATCGTCATTTCAAGCACTTTTTCTTTCTGATCTTCTTCTTTTTCCACCATAATTTCGGCTTGTTGCGCTTGATCGGTCAAGTTTACAAATATATTTAAATGCTCCGTTAAAATTTTTGCACCAAGTGAGACCGCTTCTTCCGGACGCAAGCTTTTGTTCGTCCATACTTCAAGCGTCAATTTATCATAGTTTGTAATCTGACCGACTCTCGTATTTTCAACATGATAGTTTACACGTTCAACAGGTGTATAGATCGAATCAACCGGAATGACACCAATCGCCATATCTTCCGTTTTGTTCGCTTCTGCCGGCACATAGCCTCTGCCGCGCTTTGCAGTCATGCGCATGCGAAGCGCTCCGTCTTCAGCTAATGTAGCAATGGGAAGGTCGGGATTCAATATTTCAACGTCACTGTCATGAAGAATGTCCGCTGCCGTTACAACTCTTTCGCCTTGAACATCAATTTCCAGTGTTTTAACTTCATCCGAATAAATTTTTAACGCGAGCTTTTTCAAATTCAGAATAATTTGTGGAACATCTTCCACGACGCCAGGGATCGTAGAAAATTCATGCAATACTTGATCGATTTGTACCGTTGTTATCGCAGCGCCAGGCAGGGAAGATAGCAAAATTCTGCGAAGGGAATTTCCGAGCGTTGTCCCATACCCGCGTTCGAGCGGCTCAACAACAAATTTCCCGTAGCCTTTTTCTTCATCGATTTCTTCTATGGTAATTTTCGGTTTTTCAATTTCTATCATCCAACAAACCCTCCTTCAAAACGTCGGCTTCCGGTTCCAAACACCAAAACCGAATAGCTTTTCACAGCAGGGATGGTTCTTAGCAGCGATAAACTTTATAGCATATGCCCAATTGTTCCAATTTATACATCAACAGTATAGACATTGTCAAAAAAACTATACCTTTCGACCAATTGATTCAACTGTCTCATTACACGCGACGACGTTTTGGCGGACGGCATCCATTGTGTGGCACAGGTGTAACGTCACGAATCGCAGTAACTTCAAGTCCAACCGCTTGCAACGCGCGGATAGCTGCTTCGCGGCCAGAGCCAGGCCCTTTTACAGACACTTCAACAGTTTTCATGCCGTTTTCGATGGCTGCTTTTCCAGCTGCTTCCGCTGCCATTTGTGCAGCGTAAGGCGTTGATTTGCGTGAACCTTTAAATCCAAGACTTCCAGCACTCGCCCACGTAATGGCATTTCCATGCATGTCCGTAATCGTTACGATCGTATTGTTAAACGTTGACTTAATGTGCGCAATTCCACTTTCAACATTCTTTTTTACGCGACGTCTGCGAGTTTTAGCTGCTGCCATCTATTGATAACCTCCTTTACTTTTTCTTGTTCGCGACAGTGCGACGAGGTCCTTTACGAGTACGAGCATTTGTTTTCGTGTTTTGACCACGTACAGGCAAACCGCGACGATGGCGAATTCCGCGATAGCAACCAATTTCAATTAAACGTTTAATATTGAGGGAAACCTCGCGGCGAAGATCGCCTTCTACTTTATACGTATCAACGACTTCACGGATGCGGTTTAATTCGTCTTCCGTCAAGTCACGAACTCTCGTATCTTCTGAAACGTTCGCTTTGGCAAGAATTTCTTTTGCTCTGGAATTACCGATGCCGTAAATATACGTTAATGCGATGACAACCCGTTTATCACGAGGAATGTCTACTCCTGCAATACGAGCCATGTCTGCACCTCCTTACGATTATCCTTGACGTTGTTTATGCTTTGGATTTTCACAAATGACCATAACGACACCTTTGCGTCTGATAACTTTACATTTTTCACAAATCGGTTTTACCGATGGTCTTACTTTCATTTGTTGACCCTCCTCAAACATCGGAGATTTTATTTATAACGATACGTAATGCGTCCACGTGTCAAGTCATACGGCGATAGTTCGACTGTTACTTTGTCGCCTGGCAAAATGCGAATGTAATGCATGCGGATTTTGCCAGAAACGTGGGCTAAAACTTTGTGACCATTTTCCAATTCAACACGGAACATCGCATTTGGCAACGGTTCAAGAACGGTTCCTTCCATTTCGATAACATCTTCTTTAGCCATCCATTTGCTCTCCCTTCTTTCTGTCAGGAATTCCTGAACTTTTCGTAAGTGACGCAACGAAATCAGACAATCATTCAATGCTATACTATGTCTTTTCAGACGAAACAGGAAACGGTCTATTCGACTTTTGTCAAAATTTCATAGCCTGTTTCCGTAATCGCAACCGTATGCTCGAAATGGGCACAACGTTTGCCATCTACAGTGACAACCGTCCAGTTATCCGAAAGTGTTTTGACATGCCGTGAACCGGCATTTATCATCGGTTCAATGCAAAGCACCATTCCTGGTTTTAAACGAGGTCCTTTGCCTGGCGGCCCATAATTTGGGACTTGTGGATCCTCATGCAGATTTTGGCCAATCCCATGACCAACATACTCACGTACGATCGAAAAGCCCTCAGCTTCCACGTACGTTTGAATCGCATGAGATATGTTCGTCAGGCGCGCGCCTGGTTTTACTTCTTCCAACCCGCAATACAACGATTGTTCCGCCACTTTTAGCAATTGTTTGCTGTCTTCATCGATGTCTCCAACTGGGTACGTCCAAGCGGAATCAGCATGATACCCATTAAAACATGCACCGATATCAATGCTGATAATGTCCCCTTCACGCAATACGCGTTTTCCAGGGATCCCATGCAGCAATTCTTCATTTACTGATGTACAAATGCTGCCAGTAAAGCCATTATAGCCTTTAAAAGAAGGGATTGCACCTTGCGACTGAATGAACTTTTCCGCGATGTAATCGAGTTCTTTTGTCGTAATGCCTGGCCTGATGTGTTTTTGCAATTCTAAATGCGTCTTTGCAACAATTTTCCCTGCTTCACGCATGATTTCAATTTCGCGTGCTGTTTTTAAAACGATCATTCATCGAGGCTCCCGATAAGTGTATCCACTTCCTGGAACACTTCTTCAATTTTTCGATTGCCGTCGATCGTTTTTAGTACGCCTTTATTCCGATAATAATCAAGCAACGGCTGCTGCTGGTTAATGTTCACTTCCAAGCGATTTGCGACGGTTTCTTCGTTGTCATCATCACGCTGATACAACTCTCCGTTGCATTTGTCACAAACATTTGGCTGCTTTGGCGGATTAAACACTAAATGATAAGTGGCGCCGCAATCCCGGCAAATTCTCCGCCCTGTCAGCCTTTCCATCAATATTTCACGATCGACATCAATATGAATGACATAATCGATACTGCGATTCATTTCATTCAAAATGTTATCAAGCGCTTCGGCCTGAGGAACAGTTCGCGGAAAACCGTCCAGCAAAAACCCTTTTTTACAATCTTCTTTCGCTAACCGTTCCCGCACGATTCCGATCGTTACTTCATCGGGAACCAATTGCCCTTCATCCATAAACTTTTTCGCTTTCTTTCCGAGTTCTGTTCCTTCCTTGATCGCCGCGCGAAACATATCTCCCGTTGAAATATGAGGGATACCATATTTTTCAACGATCATTGCAGCTTGGGTTCCTTTACCTGCACCTGGCAAACCCATGAGTACAAGGTCCACCGTCATCCCTCCATCCTACTTGATGAATCCCTTATAGTTGCGTTTCACTAAATGGCTGTCAATCTGCTTCATCGTATCAAGTGCTACACCGACGACAATGAGCAAGCTTGTGCCTCCAATTTGCACCGATTCTGGAATCTTGACAAAGATATTGAACAGTACAGGAACGACGGCGACAAATGCTAAAAACAATGCCCCAACGAACGTCAAGCGATATAAGATGCTTGTAATTCGTTGTTGCGTTTGCAATCCAGGGCGTGTTCCTGGAATGTATCCACCTTGTTTTTTCAAGTTTTCCGCCATTTGTTCCGGATTGACTTGAATAAACGTATAGAAATACGTAAACGCAATGATTAATAACGCATAAATCGTCGTTCCGATCGGATGTGTATAATCAACGGTTTCTAGCAGCCATTGTGCAAATTTGCTATCGCTAAAGAAACCTGCAATCGTGCGCGGCGTGTAAAAGATCGCAACAGCAAAAATTACCGGAATCACACCAGCCGCATTCACTTTAAGCGGCAAGTATGCTGTTTGTCCGCCCACTGCACGTGTTCCTACCACCCGTTTTGCATATTGGATCGGAATTTTACGCACGCCTTGCTGTACGTAAATGATAAATACGATAAGCGCAAGGACAAGGANGATGATGCCGAGCGCTTTTGCGATTGTTAAAAACAGTTGATCTTGATTCTGGAACTGCGACAGATAAATTTGTTGGATGCTCGTTGGAATCGCTGCAACAATCCCTGCAAAAATAATAATCGAAATACCGTTGCCGACTCCATACGCCGTAATTTGTTCACCTAGCCACATCAAAAATGCCGTTCCTGCAGTGAGAACCACTGCAATGACCAAGTAAGTAGAGATTGTTGGATTTGGAATGAGGCCAGGGAATAAGTTGTTGAAACCAAGCGATAGCGCAAGCGCTTGTATGAAACCAAGCACGATCGTTCCATAGCGGGTAAATTGCGCTAATTTGCGCCTCCCGACTTCCCCTTGTTTCGCCCATTCTGCAAATTTCGGTACAACGTCCATCTGAAGCAACTGAACAATGATTGACGCCGTAATGTATGGCATGACGCCTAAAGCGAAAATCGAAAACCGCTCTAAAGCGCCGCCGCCAAAAATGTTCATAACACCAAATAAACTCGCATCTCCAGTGAATGAAAGAACGTCTTTATTTACTCCTGGTACAGGTATAAAAGCTCCGATTCGAAAAATAACAAGCATTAACAGTGTAAACAGAATTTTTTTACGCAAGTCAGCAACTTTAAAAATGTTTGCAATCGTACCGATCATTAAATCACCTCAACGTTGCCGCCTGCGGATTCGATCGCTTCTTTAGCAGATTTGGAAAACTTGTGAGCTTTTACCGTCAATTTCTTTTCGACGGTTCCTTTACCAAGAATTTTCACACCGTTTTTCAACTTGCGGATCACGCGAGTTTCCAACAACAATTCTGGTGTTACTTCCGTACCATCTTCAAAACGATTCAATTGATCGAGGTTCACAATCGCATACTCTTTGCGGTTAAAGTTATAGAAACCTCGTTTTGGGAGACGTTGGAATAACGGAGTTTGTCCTCCTTCAAACCCTGGACGGACACCGCCGCCAGAACGTGCATTTTGACCTTTATGTCCGCGTCCAGAAGTTTTTCCTAAACCTGAACCGATTCCGCGGCCAACTCGTTTTCTTGCATGGCGTGAACCTTCTGCTGGTTTTAACTCGTGTAGTTTCATTTTGGCACCTCCTTGTTGTTAACTCATTCGCTATGTTTAATCAATTTCCTTTACGGAAACAAGATGTGACACTTTTTTTATCATACCACGAATCGCTGGATTATCTTGGTGAACAACCGTTTGATGCAATTTTCTCAATCCAAGTGTCCGTACTGTCACACGTTGATCTTTTGGACGTCCAATCAGACTGCGAGTGAGGGTAATTTCTAATTGCTTAGCCATCAATTTCCCTCCTATCCTAACAATTCTTCGATGGTTTTGCCACGTAATCTAGCAACATCTTCCGCACGTTTTAAACTTTTAATTCCTTCGATCGTAGCGCGAATCATATTGATTGGGTTGCTCGAACCATGCGATTTTGAAAGAATATCAGAAATTCCTGCAAGTTCAAGCACGGCACGGACTGGTCCACCTGCGATAATTCCTGTACCTTCAGAAGCTGGTTTTAACAATACTTTCCCAGCGCCAAAACGTCCAACAACTTCGTGTGGAATCGTTGTTTTTACACGTGGTACTGTAATTAAATTTTTCTTTGCATTTTCGACAGCTTTACGAATTGCTTCCGGTACTTCTTGCGCTTTTCCCGTTCCAAAGCCAACATGACCATTTCTATCACCGACGACAACAACAGCTGCAAAGCGTAGGCGACGTCCGCCTTTTACAACTTTCGCAACGCGATTAACCGCAACTACACGTTCTTCCAATTCTAGTTTGTTTGCATCAATAGCCATCTGTTTAACTTTCCCTCCTTTGCATTAAAAATCTAGTCCTGCTTCTCGAGCTGCTTCTGCTAGTGCTTTTACACGTCCATGATAAATATATCCGCCGCGATCGAATACGACTTTTTTATAGCCTTTTTCTAACGCGCGTTTTGCAATAAGCTGGCCAACTTTTGCTGCAGCTTCGATGTTTCCGCCGTATTCACCGTCAAATTCTTTATCGAGTGATGAAGCTGATGCTAATGTAATACCCTTATCATCATCAATCAGCTGCGCATAAATGTGTTTTGATGAACGAAATACATTCAAACGTGGACGCTCTGCTGTGCCATGAACGCGCCGACGAACACGAAGATGACGTTTTTTGCGTGCTTTATTGCGATCTACTTTTGTAATCAACGCGGAACACTCCTTTCCGTTTCAAATGTATGCCAGGAAGTTTATGAAGCTAAATCTTCCGTCGGTTTTCCCGCTTTAAAATTACTTGCCAGTCTTACCTTCCTTACGACGTACATGCTCGCCTTCATAGCGAATTCCTTTCCCTTTGTAAGGTTCAGGAGGTCTCACTGCCCGAATGTTTGCTGCAAGTTCGCCAACACGCTGCTTATCGATGCCTTTAACAACGATTTGCGTGTTCGATGGAACTTCAATTTCCAAGCCTGGTTCTGGTTCAAACTCGACAGGATGTGAATATCCAACGTTAAGTACGAGTTTTTTCCCTTGTTTTGCAGCGCGGTAACCGACACCGACTAGTTCGAGACGGCGTTCAAAACCTTTTGTAACACCTTCAACCATGTTGAAGATGAGGCTTCTTGTCGTACCATGCAATGCACGATGTTCTTTGTTGTCCGTTGGACGAGAAACGATGATTTCTTTTTCTTTGATGTCGATAATCATGTCATCATGGAATTTTCGTGTCAGTTCTCCTTTTGGACCTTTTACAGTAATTGTGTTTCCGTCTTTTTTTGTAACCGTTACTCCGTCAGGAATTTCAATTGGTTTTAATCCGATACGAGACATACGTACACACCTCCAATCCATTGCGTTTTACCAAACGTAGCAAATCACTTCGCCGCCGACTTGCTGTCTGCGCGCTTCTTTATCCGTTAACACACCTTTTGACGTTGAAATAATCGCGATTCCTAAACCGCCAAGCACGCGTGGAATTTCATGCGCTTTGGCATAGACGCGCAATCCTGGCTTGCTGATACGTTTAAGTCCGGTAATAACACGTTCATTGTTTTTTCCGTACTTCAAATAAATCCGTAAAATCCCCTGTTTATTGTCTTCGATATATTCCCAGTCACGAATAAATCCTTCGCGCTTCAAAATTTCAGCAATTTCTTTTTTCATTTTTGAAGCAGGAACTTCCAACTTTTCGTGACGAACGTTGTTCGCGTTGCGAATTCGCGTAAGCATGTCTGCGATTGGATCAGTCATAACCATTTTCTTTTACCTCCTTCCCCTAGCCAATTACCAGCTAGCTTTTTTCACGCCAGGAATTTGACCTTTGTATGCGAGTTCACGGAAACAAATCCGGCACAATTTGAACTTGCGCAAAACGGCATGAGGGCGACCACAACGTTCACAGCGCGTATATTCACGCACTTTAAATTTTTGACGTCGCTTTTGCTTAGCGATCATTGATTTTTTCGCCACGCTGTAACCTCCTTAATTCATTATTTTTGAAAAGGCATTCCGAGTTCTGCAAGTAATTCCCGAGCTTCTTCATCTGTTTTTGCCGTTGTAACGATTACGATATCCATTCCACGTACTTTGTTAATTTTGTCGTAATCAATTTCCGGAAAAATCAACTGTTCTTTAATACCGAGCGTATAATTTCCTCTTCCATCAAACGATTTGCTGGAAACTCCACGGAAATCGCGAACACGTGGAAGAGATACAGAAATCAATTTATCTAAAAAGTCATACATGCGTTCTCCGCGCAATGTCACTTTGGCACCGATCGGCATTCCCGCTCGAAGTCTGAAGCCAGCAATAGATTTTTTCGCTCTCGTGATGATTGGTCTTTGACCCGTAATCAATGTAAGCTCTTCAACCGCACTATCGAGCGCTTTCGGATTGCCGACTGCATCACCGACACCCATGTTGATAACGATCTTTTCAATCTTTGGCACTTCCATAACGTTGCGATAATTGAATTTTTTCATTAGTGATTTGACAATTTCGTTTTGGTATCTTTCTTTCAAACGATTCAACGAAATGACCTCCTTTCGTCAGCTGATGCTTAGTCTAACGGTTTGCCAGATTTTTTGGCATAACGAATCTTTTTGCCGTTTTCGAAACGGTATCCGACACGGGTAGGTTCTTTCGTTTCCGGATCGAGCGGCATCACGTTTGAAGCGTGAATTGGTGCTTCCATTTCAATAATTCCACCTTGCGGATTTGCTTGTGAAGGCTTCGCATGTTTCTTCACGATATTTACGCCTTCAACGATAACTCTGTTTTGTTTTGGAAAAGCTTTAAGAATAACGCCTTGTTTTCCTTTGTCCTTACCTGAAATGACTTGAACTTTGTCACCTTTTTTTACGTGCATGATACTAACGCACCTCCTTAGTTCAACTGCCGAGAAATTGTTTCTTTACGTACAAAGCAGTTATTTCATTTTATAAAACTTCTGGTGCCAGTGAAATGATTTTCATGAAATCTCGATCGCGCAATTCACGTGCAACCGGACCAAAAATACGCGTTCCACGAGGGCTTTTATCATCACGGATAATCACAGCAGCGTTTTCATCAAAACGAATGTATGAACCATCGCTGCGGCGTACGCCGCTTTTTGAACGAACGACTACTGCACGAACAACGTCGCCTTTTTTAACAACGCCACCGGGTGTTGCTTGTTTGACTGAACAAACGATGATATCTCCAATGTTTGCGTACTTTTTACCTGATCCTCCAAGCACTCTAATGCATAGCACTTCGCGTGCGCCAGAGTTGTCTGCTACTTTGAGGCGAGTTTCTGGCTGAATCATTGGTCAAGCCTCCTTTTCTCGAGAATTTATTGATTAAACGACTGTTCTCTCCANGATTTCCACAAGACGGAAATATTTGTCTTTTGATAGCGGACGTGTTTCCATAATTTTTACGATATCGCCAACTTTTGCTTGGTTGTGTTCATCATGAACTTTATACTTTTTGGAATATTTCACGCGCTTGCCGTAAAGGCGATGCCGTTTGTACGTTTCAACAAGCACCGTAATCGTTTTATCCATTTTGTCAGATGTTACTCGACCGATTAGCACTTTACGTTTGTTACGCTCGCTCATTCTGCAGACCTCCTCTCATTACTGTCTTTCAATGCCAAGTTCTCTTTCACGCAAAATTGTTTTTGAACGCGCGATAAGTTTTCGAACTTCACGAATTCGGGCAGTATTTTCAAGTTGACCAGTTGCTAATTGAAAACGTAAATTGAACAACTCTTCTTTTAAATCTTTAATTTGTTGTTCAATTTCCGCATTCGTCATGTTCCGGATTTCGCTCGCTTTCATTCTGAGTCACCACCCAATTCTTCACGTTTGACAAACTTCGTTTTGATCGGAAGTTTGTGAGAGGCAAGTCGCAATGCTTCACGCGCTACTTCTTCGGAAACGCCAGCAACTTCAAACATGACTTTTCCAGGTTTTACGACGGCAACCCATCCTTCAGGAGAACCTTTACCAGAACCCATACGCACCTCTAAAGGTTTTTTCGTATAAGGTTTTGATGGGAAAATTTTAATCCATACTTTTCCGCCGCGTTTCATATAACGTGTCATCGCAATTCTCGCTGCTTCAATTTGACGGTTCGTAATCCAAGCAGCTTCTAACGCTTGTAGTCCGTATTCACCAAATGCAACTTCTGTTCCGCCTTTTGCACGGCCTTTCATTTTCCCGCGAAATTCTTTGCGGTGTTTTACACGTTTCGGCATCAACATTGTTATTTACCTCCTTCCTCTTTTTTCGCACCTTTTTTCGGAAGGATTTCACCACGATAAATCCAGACTTTCACTCCGAGCTTGCCGTACGTAGTATCGGCTTCAGCTGTAGCGTAATCAATGTCAGCACGGAGCGTATGAAGTGGCACTGTTCCTTCACTGTAAGACTCTGAACGAGCGATATCTGCTCCATTTAAACGCCCTGATACTTCGGTGCGAATTCCTTTGGCGCCTGCACGCATTGCACGTTGGATCGCCTGTTTCATCGCACGACGGAACGCCACGCGATTTTCAAGCTGTGTTGCAATGTTTTCAGCAACAAGTTTTGCATTTAGATCTGGTGCTTTAATTTCAAAAATGTTGACATGGACACGTTTGCCTGTTAATTTGCTTAATTCTTTGCGAAGCGCTTCGACTTCTGAACCACCTTTGCCGATGACCATTCCTGGTTTTGCTGTACGAATCGTAACGTTTACACGGTTAGCGGCACGCTCAATTTCTACGCCTGCAACCGCTGCATCTTTCAAACGTTTATCGATATAGTCGCGAATCTTAAGGTCTTCGTGTAATAAATCTGCATAATCTTTTTCCGCATACCATCTCGATTCCCAATCACGAATGATCCCGATTCGCAACCCGATTGGACTTACCTTTTGACCCACGCATTATCCCTCCTTTTTTTCTGAAACCACGACTGTAATGTGGCTTGTACGTTTGTTAATTCTGCTCGCACGTCCATGTGCACGCGGACGATACCGTTTCAATGTAACTCCTTCATCAACGTAGCATTCGCTTACGTATAGTTTGTTCGGTTCCATTTCATAGTTATGTTCAGCATTGGCAATTGCTGATTTTAATACTTTTTCAATAATCGGAGAAGCCGCTTTTGGTGTATGGCGTAAAATCGCAATTGCTTCACCAACGTCTTTTCCTCGTATTAAATCGATCACGAGGCGAGCTTTACGAGGAGCAATGCGAACATTTCTTGCTACTGCTTTTGCTTGCATTGGATGTAACCTCCTCTCAATTAACGTTTAGTCTTTTTATCATCGCCTGCATGGCCTCGGAACGTCCGTGTTGGTGCAAATTCACCCAATTTATGACCGACCATATCTTCAGTGATGTAAACCGGAACATGTTTTCTGCCGTCGTAAACCGCGATGGTATGACCGACGAATTCAGGAAAGATCGTTGAACGGCGCGACCATGTTTTGATGACTTTCTTTTCATTTTTTTCATTTAACGCGACGATTTTTTTCATTAAATGATCATCCACAAAAGGCCCTTTCTTCAAGCTACGACCCACATTTGTTCCTCCCTTCTCAACTTAGTTATTTTTTACGGCGACGAATAATAAATTTATCCGAAGGTTTATTTTTCTTGCGAGTTTTGTATCCAAGTGTCGGTTTACCCCAAGGAGTAACTGGTGATTTGCGTCCGATTGGCGCTTTACCTTCACCACCACCATGTGGGTGATCCACTGGGTTCATTACTGAACCACGAACAGTAGGACGTTTTCCAAGCCAGCGTGCACGTCCAGCTTTTCCGATATTCACAAGCTCGTGT
>JGI1652J44930_10000499_pt1 | contig 15346 bp, 16 predicted proteins | sample NewIslsDNAsample_FD_44930 | JGI IMG/M metagenome (IMG submission 44930)
TTTAAAATTTTTTTTCCTTTTTCCAATGATGGTAAAGCTTAAAAGAAGGATTTGCTAAACGCTTTTTTGTTTTTTCCGCAATTCGTTCGTGGCATTCATTGCACATGTACGTGTGAATTGGCCGATTTCGCAACTTTTTGGCGAGTGGAGTATCGTCGTCAAGACGTTCAATTTTGTCGCAAAGCACACATTTTACTTCCATAGACACACCTCATGATTAGTATATCATGAGCGTGTCCAAAATTCATTGATTATTTATTATTAAGATTTTGTCTGTTTTGCTGTTTCTTTAAATTCCGTTCTTCCCGTTCATTTAATTGCTGATCATTTGTTTTTTCCGGATTTTCGACGTCATCATCCGTAAGGGTTCCAGGCGTTTCGGGCATGAGGCGGTTTACGATTTCCCCCAGTTCTTCTAATACGCCTTCAACGGGACGTCCGTTTTGCATATGTTGCTGAACTTTTCTTATCCTTTCGGTAATATCCGCATCTGCCGTAACGATTGCATTGATATTGTACGGACCTTTTTTTAACGCTTCACTGACTGTGTATTTGATCGTTCCGACGCGGCTGCGATCGAGATCTTTGTTTACGTCGATTCCGACGATCGCATACTGGCCGATGACAAGCGCGGTAGCGTCATTAACGTCAGGCACGGAATTAGCGACGCTTACTAGATNCTGAGCGATATCATCAGGCGTCTTTTCATTCGTGTAGCTGATATCCATGATATTATTCTCGTCGTTATTCTTTTGATTGTCCTGGCAGCCAAACAAGCCGAACATTGCGCTCACCAATAAAATAAAGGCTGATAACTTTTTCAAGTAAAACACCCTTTCAAGCGTTGTTCATGTTTACGATTATCGTTTGTAAGAACGCGAAAGTTTATGCAATTAATGAAAAGAAAAAAGCGGGTTTTTTTTACCCGCAATCGTTTTTATTTTATTTAAAAATAAATTTGGCAATGTTTTTAATTGGATCATTGCGATTTGAGCCATCCCGAAAATAGAGATGGACAGGTCCGTCATCTTTTAACGGTTTTCCATCTTTTGCAAACAGTAAAAGCGCATCTTTCACTTTGGATAAAGGATAGGTTGTGCTTGTCCCGTCTTTTAAAACGATTTCAACGTTTTTCGCATCTTCATCAGGTTCAGCGTGTTCAACGAATGGCGCAAATGGCATAACGTACGTACCCGTTAAAATTTTTTCTTTTTCCAAACGTTTTACGCTTTCATTCACAGGAGGATAATTTACACCGTAAGCCCGTTCCTTTTCCCATTGTTCGGACATTTTTTTAGTATAATTATTTTCATCCTCTTCTTCGGGCTGTTCATTTGTTTCGTCAAACGCTTTATCAAATTCGATTTTCCGATCGTCGAAAATCCAGACGCTTGGATCAAGCGTAATTTTAAATTGGATATTTCCCGACAAAAGAATCACATCACTCATATTTTTGCTGAACTCCTTTTTTGTTTTTCATTTTATCATTAATTGAATGCGTCTGGATATAATAGTTTACAGATAGATTAGTTTTTTTCAAGTATGGGAAACATTGGAGAGACTATGTTCTTACTTGCTTTTTAAGGTTAATATCGATATGATAAAATCAAAGTACCGAGTACTCGAGATCGGAGGGATCACGTTTGTCCGTCAAGACATTGGCAAGTCATCGTGAAAAAGCCTACAAACTGCTTCAGGACGATGCCAATAAGATCCTCAAACTCATCGAAGTTCAAATGGAAAACCTCACGATGCCTCAATGCCCTTTATACGAAGAGGTCCTTGACACGCAAATGTACGGGTTATCACGTGAAATTGATTTTGCCGTTCGATTAGGTTTAGTTGATGAAATAGATGGCAAGCAATTGCTAGAAAGCCTTGAAAAACGGTTAACTTTGTTGCATGAAGCGACAATGAAAGAGGCAAAGGAAGCGTAATACTCAAACTATTTTAATAGTTTGAGTTTTTTTGTATTTCCGGCCCTAAAATATGTTAAAATAAAGGCTGTTAGTTGTTTTTACATGAAGGTTGGATGTGAACGTATGATAAAAAAACTGTTTAAGCATTACGATTACAGCATCATTATCGCCATGGCTTTGCTAATTGCTTTCGGTTTGGTGATGATATACAGTTCAAGTATGGCGGTTACTGTCATGAAGTTCGATCCCCCGAGGCCGAGTCATTATTTTTTTATGAAACAATTGCAATGGCTAGCAGTTGGGACGATCGCATTTTTATTCGCGATGATTTTGCCTTATAAAATTTATGAACGGTTTATGAAAATGATTTTGCTCGCTTCCTTGTTTTTGCTTGTTCTCGTGCTTATGACAGGTTCTGTGTATAATTATAGCCAGCGTTGGATATCGATCGGGGGTTTTACGCTCCAGCCGTCAGAAATTGCAAAAATTGGCTTAATCATATATTTAGCAGCGATTTTTTCACGCAAACAGGTGTACATATCCGATTTTAGACGTGCCGTTTTACCCCCGCTCATCATTATCGTTGTCGTCTTTTTTTTAGTAGCGAAACAGCCCGATCTCGGAACGGCAGTGATCATTTTAGGCGTTTCCGGAGTTATGATCGTTTGTTCCGGAATGAAAGCGAAACATTTGTATTCGTTAATCGGTTTGTGCTTTGTTGCGGTTTCGATAATCGTTCTAACGCTTCCCGTGTTACTGACAGATGAACAATTGTCAAGAATTACCGGTGCATACGATCCGTTTGCTGATCCGGAAGATTCGGGACATCAGCTGATTCAATCTTACGTGGCGATAGCATCCGGTGGTATAATTGGCAGAGGTCTTGGGAACAGTATCCAGAAATACGGTTTCTTGCCAGAACCTTACACGGATTTCATCATGGCAATCGTCATCGAAGAACTCGGGCTGTTCGGAACGCTCTTTGTCATAGGATTGCTAGGATTTATTGTGTTTAAAGGTTTCATGATTGGAATTCGATCCCAAGATACTTTTGGTAGTTTATTAGCCATTGGAATTTCTTCGCTCATCGCCATTCAATCTTTCGTCAATTTAGGTGCGATTTCAGGCTTGCTGCCAATAACAGGCGCACCGCTGCCTTTTATCAGTTATGGCGGTACTTTTCTCGTACTGTTAATGTTTTCAATGGGAATTTTGGTTAATATATCTGCGTTTGTGAATATGAAAAGAAGACAACCTCAATCATCAAAAATGGATTTACATACCAAGATGGTATGATTATTATAGTAGATAGATTTAGTTAGATATGGAGGATTAGATATGGATAGGAAAATTAACAAAGTTCTAGTTGCAAACAGAGGAGAAATCGCTATTCGGGTCTTTCGCGCATGTACCGAATTAGGTCTGCGCACGGTTGCTATTTATTCCAATGAAGATACCGGATCATATCACCGTTATAAAGCGGATGAAGCGTATCTCGTTGGAGAAGGGAAAAAACCGATCGATGCCTATTTGGATATCGAAGGCATCATTGAAATTGCAAAAGCCCACGACGTTGATGCGATTCATCCGGGGTACGGATTTCTGTCCGAAAATGCGAAATTTGCAAAACGTTGTGAAGAAGAAGGCATTATTTTTATCGGTCCAAAACCTGAACATTTAATTATGTTTGGTGATAAAGTTCGCGCACGCAATGAAGCTATAAAAGCAGGCATTCCTGTTATTCCGGGTTCAGATGGACCGGTAAAAGATTTGGAAGAAGTGCGTCAATTCGCAAATGAACACGGTTATCCGATCATCATTAAAGCGTCACTCGGCGGCGGCGGACGCGGAATGCGGATTGTTCGCAGTGAACAAGCTTTGGAAGAAGCTTTCAACCGTGCAAAATCGGAAGCAAAAGCTGCTTTTGGCGGCGATGATGTTTACGTTGAAAAATACATTGAAAATCCGAAACATATCGAAGTGCAGATTCTCGCCGATTCACATGGCAATATCGTTCATTTGTACGAGCGTGACTGTTCGATTCAGAGACGCCACCAAAAAGTGGTTGAAGTAGCGCCAAGCGTATCGCTTTCCGATAAATTGAGAAAAGAAATTTGTGAAGCGGCAGTTCAGCTTGCGAAAAGCGTTGAGTATGTAAATGCTGGTACTGTGGAATTTCTCGTAACTCCTGATGAAAAATTCTATTTCATCGAAGTGAACCCGAGAATTCAAGTTGAACATACCATTACAGAAATGATTACGGGTGTGGATATCGTCCAATCCCAAATTTTGATTGCCGAAGGCTATCTGCTTCATGATGAGGAAATCGGCATTCCAAAACAAGAAGACATTCCGTTAAACGGTTATGCGATCCAAGCGCGTGTAACAACAGAAGATCCAGCAAACAACTTCATGCCTGATACAGGAAAAATTCTCGCTTATCGTTCTAGCGGCGGATTTGGTGTCCGTCTTGATGCTGGAAACAGCTTTCAGGGTGCAGTTATCACGCCGTATTATGATTCGCTTTTAGTGAAAGTGTCAACGTGGGCAATGACATTTGAAAAAGCAGCGAAGAAAATGATTCGGAACTTAAGAGAATTCCGTATTCGCGGTATCAAAACGAACATACCTTTCCTTGAAAATGTCATTAGCCATGAGAAATTTTTATCTGGCGATTATGATACGTCATTCATTGATTCGTCACCGGAATTGTTCGTATTTCCAAAACGGTTGGACCGCGGAACAAAAATGCTCCGTTATATCGGAACAACAACCGTTAACGGTTTTCCTGGTTTAGAAAAGAAGAAAAAACCAACATTTCCTGAACCAAGGATTCCGAAAATTCAACAATCTGCAGAAATGCCGTCTGGAACGAAGCAAATTTTAGATAGCCAAGGACCGGAAGGTTTAATCAAGTGGATTAAAGAACAGAAAAATGTGCTTCTGACTGACACAACTTTCCGTGATGCACATCAGTCGCTGCTTGCGACAAGAGTTAGAACGATTGATTTATTAAAAATTGCAGAACCGACAGCTCGCCTGCTTCCAAATTTATTCTCGCTAGAAATGTGGGGCGGAGCTACGTTCGACGTCGCGATGAGATTTTTAAACGAAGATCCGTGGGAGCGATTAATTAAGTTAAGAAAGAAAATTCCGAATCTTCTTTTCCAAATGTTGCTTCGAGCATCGAATGCGGTCGGATACAAAAATTATCCAGACAATTTGATTCGTGAGTTTGTAAAACATTCAGCCGAAGCAGGAATTGATGTGTTCCGTATTTTTGACAGCTTAAACTGGATTAAGGGCATGACGCTGGCGATCGATTCTGTACGTGAAGCTGGCAAAATTGCGGAAGCTTCGATCTGTTACACCGGTGATATTTTAGATCCGACGCGTACGAAATATGACTTGAACTACTATAAAAATATGGCGAAAGAATTGGAAAAAGCCGGTGCACATATTTTAGGCATTAAAGACATGGCTGGCTTATTGAAGCCGCAGGCAGCTTACGTTTTAATCTCTGAATTGAAAGAAACGGTCGATATTCCAATTCATTTGCATACGCATGATACGAGCGGAAACGGCATCTTTACGTATGCGAAAGCGATCGAAGCAGGAGTAGATATCGTTGATGTTGCGGTCAGCTCAATGGCTGGCAATACATCACAACCGAGTGCAAACTCGCTATACTATGCCTTAAAAGGAATGGACAGAGCTCCAGACGTCGATATTGAAGCATACAATCAGCTTTCAAATTATTGGGAAGATGTCCGCAAATTTTACGAAGGTTTCGAAAGCGGCATGAATGCACCTCATCCGGAAGTGTACGAACATGAAATGCCTGGAGGCCAATACAGCAATCTTCAACAACAAGCAAAAGCGGTTGGCTTAGGCGACAGATGGGATGAAGTGAAAAAAATGTACCGGCGAGTTAACGATATGTTCGGAGATGTTGTAAAAGTTACACCTTCTTCGAAAGTCGTCGGTGATATGGCGCTCTTTATGGTGCAAAACAACTTAAGTGAAGACGATATTTATGAAAAAGGCGAGTCGTTGGATTTTCCTGATTCAGTTGTCGAGTTTTTCCAAGGCTATTTAGGCCAGCCTTATCAAGGTTTTCCGAAACAGTTGCAAAAAATTATCTTAAAAGGCAAACAAGCGATTACCGTTCGCCCTGGTGAATTGCTTGAACCGATCAACTTCCATGAGTTGCGGGAAACGCTTGTCGGAAAATTGAACCGGCAAGTGACGATGCACGATCTTCTGTCATATGCGCTGTATCCGAAAGTGTTTATGGATTATCAGAAACTGGCGGAAGAATACGGCGACTTGTCCGTTCTCGATACACCGACATTCTTCTATGGCATGCGCTTAGGAGAAGAGATTAAAGTTGAAATTGAACAAGGTAAAACACTGATTGTCAAACTCGTATCTATTGGACAGCCGCAAGTCGATGGAACGAGAATTGTGTATTTCGAATTGAATGGACAGCCGCGTGAAGTTGTCGTCAAAGATTTAAGCGTTAAAACAGCGATTGCATCAAGACCGAAAGCCGATCGCGACAATCCAAACCAAATCGGTGCAACGATGCCAGGTACGGTCGTTCAAGTATTGGTGAAAAAAGGTGAACAGGTGAAAAAAGGCGATCATCTAATGGTAACGGAAGCGATGAAAATGGAAACGACTGTACAGGCGCCGTTCGACGGTACGATTGTCGATATTTACGTGAACAGCGGCGACGCAATCCAAACGGGAGATCTGCTAATCGAAATGAAAAAATGAATATAAAAAAGAGAGTTTGCAAATGTTTGCAAACTCTCTTTTTTTATTCTCGAATGAATGCTTGCCGTGTTGATAACAGCAGTACGTAAGAAATGATAACGAATAAGCAGGAAATGAAAAATCCATGTGCAAGGGATATGAATAAATTAATTTTCGTAAATACAACGAATGCACCGCTAATGATTTGCAAAACGATAAAGATAAGGCTGTAGACAAACGCACGATGCACGACGGAAATGTTTTCATCTAAATTTTTCAGCTGCTTTGATTTTATGACCAAATAAATCAACCAGATAAACAATAGAAAAGCTAAAATTCGATGGGCGAAATGAATGCCAGCCAGCGAATTTAAAGCTGGAAACCAGTCATCCTTGTTGCAGATCGGCCAACTTGCACATGCCAGGCTCGTTTTGGTATGGCGAATGAGTGCGCCGCTGTATACAACGATGTATAAATAGATGAAAAAAGCGTAAACGTTAAATTTAAATTTTGAATCTATGCGAACAACCAGTTCTTTTTCGTATTTGTCATATTCGAAAATGACAACGGTAAGCAAGAACACGGCGGCGATAGATAGCAAGGAAATGCCAAAATGCAATGCCAAAACAGTCGCCGATTGTCCCCAAATGACAGCTCCAGCGCCTAGCAATCCTTGAAAAATGATGAAAAATACGGAAAGAATGGCTAATGTTTTTGTTTCTCGCATATGTCTGCTTAGTTTTTTCCAAGCCCAAAAAGCTAAAATTATAACCATAATTCCAAGAACGGTTGAAACGATGCGATGGCTGTATTCAATAATCGTTTCCATTTCCGGTTGCGGCGGTAAAATTTTGCCGTAGCATAACGGCCATGAATTACCGCATCCGTCGCCAGAATCGGTAGTCGTAACGATGGCTCCCATGAGCGTAATCACAAACATTCCTATCGTTGTTATAACAGCATATATTTTTAACAATTTATTCACAATTTGCACCTTCTTTAAATGTAAAGCTAAGTGATAATGATCTTTAGAAAGTTTCCATCATTCGTTTGCTATACAAAAGAAATATGTTCGTTTATAATAATGAATGATTTAAATACACGCCAATCAATATTCTAACATATTATTTCATTTAATTTGTGAACATTCTTAGAAACAAATGTGAAAGTTATATGTAAAAAAGCTTCGCATCATTGATATGTTTATGAAAATCTAAGATAATATAGATCGCATATACCCTTATTTTTTGTTTACAGCGGTGGGCCGGTAAAGGAGGTGTAATTTGTGGATAAGGCAAAATCGATTACCTTAAGCAAAATTACAGAACCTGGTCCGGTATCGGAACAGAAAACAAGCTCGTGGAAAGATTATATAACGCTAACGAAAACGGGTATTGTGACGTCAAATTTTTTGACGGCATTTTTAGGGGTTTGGTTAGCTTCAAAATATACGGGCTTTTCACTGATTGAAAATTGGCTTCATGTTTTGCTGGCATTGTTGGGAACAACATTTGTCATTGCAGGAGGAACTTCATTAAACAATTATATCGATCGCGACATTGATAGATTGATGCCGCGAACGCAAAACAGACCGTCAGCTGACGGAAGGATTCCTCCAAACCAAGTGTTGTTCATCGGCTTTACACTGTCGGTAATCGGTGTCTTGATGCTTTTATATACAAGCGCAGTCGCTGCGATATTGGGTATCATCGGTTTAGTTATTTATGTCGTTTTTTATTCAATGTGGACGAAACGGACAACGACGTTGAATACTGCTGTTGGTGCAGTATCAGGAGCGATGCCGCCGCTTATTGGCTGGGCAACGATTCAGCCGGAATTGCATCCGGTGGCTTGGACGATTTTTATGATTATGTTTTTATGGCAAATGCCTCATTTCTTTGCGATTAGCATGATGCGATGCGAAGATTATCGAAAAGCGGGCATTCCGATGCTTCCGGTCGTTGCGGGGTTTGAAGTGACCAAGCGGCAAATGGTTTTGTATGTTGCAGCTCTATTACCGGTTACGCTCATTTTGTATAAACTCGGTGTTGTATATACTGTAATTGTTGGACTATTTTGTTTAAGTTGGTTAATATTAGGTATCAGAGGTCTGAAAAAAAATAATGATGATTTAAAATGGGCTAAGCAAATGTTTGTTTTTTCATTAAATTTTTTAGTTCTTTTCGTTTTCGTTACGGTGCTTGTAACGATTTAATTATGTTATTAATCTGCACGATAGTGCAGGTTAATTACATATAAGCAGTTGGAAACCAACGAATTGAGAAAGTGGGGTAAAAAAGAGATGAGTAAAATGATGCGGTTTATTCCTGCGTCAGTATTTGCACTATTACTTTTCGTTTTAACCGGATGTGGGGAAGAAAATCTAACCGTTCTTCGCCCGAAAGGAACAGGTTCAAACATCTCATTCGATATGATGATGCTGAGCATCTCCATTATGATTATTGTCTTTATCGTCGTTGCAGTTATCTATACTTATGTCATTATCAAGTATAGAAAACGTCGTGGCGAAGAAGATATCATTCCAGAGCAAGTTGAAGGGAATTCAACTTTGGAGATCATTTGGACGGCAATTCCGATCTTGCTCTTAACGATTTTGGCAATTCCTACGGTTCTCGCCACATTTACACTTGCAGCCGAAGAGCCAAAAGAAGATGAAGAAGTTTTGAAAATTCAAGTGACAGCATATCAGTACTGGTGGGATTTCAATTATCCTGACTTAGGCTTCAATACGGCACAAGATCTTTACATTCCTGTCGGTGAAAAAGTTTATTTTGAACTAACTTCAAAAGACGTTATCCATTCTTTCTGGATCCCATCACTGTCAGGAAAAATGGACACGAACCCTGGATTGAAAAATACGATGTGGATTGAAGCAAAAGAACCAGGAGTTTACAAAGGAAAATGTGCCGAGTTATGCGGACCGTCCCACGCACTCATGGACTTTAAAGTTATCGCTTTAGAAAAAGATGAGTTTGAAGCTTGGGCTAACAAAATGAAAAATGCACAGCCTAAACCAAAAACTGAAGTTGCAAAAGCAGGAGAAGAAATCTTTAAGCAAAACTGCATTTCTTGCCATGCGGTTGCAGGCGAAGGCGGAAATATCGGTCCGAACCTAACAGATTTTGGCAACCGTAAAACGTTAGCTGGTTTCATTGATATGACTGATGAAAAAATTGCACAGTGGATTAAAGATCCTCAATCGCTAAAACCTGCTAACAACATGCCTGCATTTAAAGATCAATTAAGCGATGAAGAAGTCGACGCGCTCGTCGAATATTTAAAATCTTTAAAAGTTAATTAAGGAGGTCATATAAGTGGCAACACATACAGAGAAGCTCGCCCTTAGCCACAAGCAAAGGAGCGGTCTTTGGGATTGGTTGACGACAGTTGACCATAAAAAAATCGGTATCATGTATTTTGTTGCAGGGCTTTTCTTCTTTATAGTTGCTGGTCTTGAAGCAATTTTAATTCGTATTCAATTGATGTTTCCTGAGTTTGATTTCGTTTCTGCTCAAACGTTTAATGAATTGGTTACGATGCATGGTACGACGATGCTCTTTTTGGCGGCAATGCCGATTTTCTTCGGATTAATGAATGCAATCGTGCCTCTTCAAATTGGAGCTAGAGACGTTGCATTTCCATTTTTGAACTCGCTTGGTTTTTGGTTGTTTTTATTCGGCGGAATTTTGTTAAACCTAAGCTGGTTTTTAGGCGGAGCACCTGATGCCGGTTGGACAGCTTATGCGCCATTGTCAACTGAATATTCTGCATCACACGGTTTGGACTTTTATGCGTTGGGTCTCCAAATTTCTGGTTTTGGTACATTAATGGCAGGAATTAACTTCCTTGTTACAATCATTAATATGCGTGCACCTGGTATGTCATTTATGCGCATGCCGATGTTTACTTGGACGACGTTTGTTACGTCAGCACTTATTCTATTTGCGTTTCCTCCGTTAACAATCGGGTTTTTCTTGCTTATGTTTGACCGTTTGTTCGGTTCGAACTTTTTCGTTGCTGATGCAGGCGGTAACGTGATTATCTGGGAGCATATTTTCTGGATTTTTGGACACCCAGAAGTATACATTTTGATTTTGCCTGCTTTCGGTATTTTGTCAGAAGTTATTCCAACGTTCGCTAAAAAACGGTTATTCGGTTACAGCGCAATGGTATTTGCAACAGCATTGATTGCGTTTTTAGGGTTCATGGTTTGGGCGCACCATATGTTTACAACAGGTTTAGGCCCTATTGCGAACTCGATTTTCTCGGTTGCAACAATGACAATTGCAATTCCAACCGGGGTTAAAATTTTCAACTGGCTGTTTACAATGTGGGGCGGACAAATTCGCTTCCCAACAGCAAACCTATTCGCTGTGGCATTTATACCATCTTTCCTAATCGGTGGTATGACAGGGGTAATGCTTTCAGTAGCACCTGCTGACTATCAATACCACGATACTTATTTCGTTGTTGCACACTTCCATTACGTGATTCTTGGCGGTAGTGTATTCGGTATTTTTGCAGGCATTTATTTCTGGTGGCCAAGAATGTTTAACAAAATGTTAAACGAAACGCTTGGCAAGTGGCATTTCTGGCTATTCTTTATCGGATACCATTTGACATTCTTCCCAATGCACTTCCTAGGTTTAATGGGAATGCCACGACGCGTGTTTACGTTCCTTGAAGGGCAGCAACTTGAACTTGGCAACTTCATTAGTTCCATCGGTTCATATTTAATGGGATTAGGAACGATCGTATTTGCGATCAACATCGTCGTTTCAATGGCGAAAAAAGAAGTTGCTGCATACGATCCATGGGATGGACGTACAATCGACTGGGCAATTCCAATTCCAACACCAAGCTACAACTTTGCCCAATTGCCATTGGTAAAAGGTTTGGATGCATTCTGGATTGAAAAAATGAATGGAAACAAAACGATGACACCAGCTGAACCGTTAGACGATATCCATATGCCGAACGGATCGATCTTGCCGGTTATTATGGCGCTTCTGTTATCCGTAGCGGCTCTAGGATTTATTTATGACTCACTATTCTTTGCAATCGGCGGATTGGCAGCGTTCTTCTTCTGCATGATCTTGCGTTCTGTAATCGATGATCATGGCTATTACATCAAGAAAGAAGAGCTTGCTCCTGTCGTTGATAAAGGAGGCAAAGCATAATGAGCGCACATCAAAGTTCGACATTACCTCAACATCCTGAAAAAGCGACTCTTGAAGGTCGAAATAAATTTTTAGGCCTATGGTTTTTCCTAGCAGGAGAAACGGCACTATTTGCAACGCTGTTTGGTGTTTATTTAGGTCTCCGGAATTCAAATGCCGGAGGCCCAACAGCCCAAGAATTGTTTTCACTTCCGTTGGTATTCGTCATGACGATCATCCTGCTTGTAAGCAGTATGACATCAGTGCTTGCGATCATGGCGATGCGCAGAAAAGATATGAAAGGTCTTTTGCGCTGGTTTATTGTTACGGTTATTTTAGGTTTGGCGTTTTTAGGGCTTGAGATTTATGAGTTTATTGAATATACCCATGAAGGACATCAATTTACGAAAAGCGCATTTGCATCAGCGTTTTACACGCTGCTAGGAACACACGGTGCTCACGTTGCGTTCGGCTGCGGTTGGATTACAACGCTTGTTATCCGCAACTTCAACCGCCCGCTTGACACGTACATTGCACCTAAGTTTTACTTGGCATCGCTCTATTGGCACTTTATTGATGTTGTATGGATTTTCATTTTCTCACTCGTTTACTTGTTAGGAGTGATCGGTTAAAATGGTTGAGCAAAATAAAGAGTTAACAAATACGAAATTAACAGTTGAAGAAGAAATCGAATACAAAAATGAAATGAAACTGCAGCTGATTTCTTTCGCAATGATGATTATTCTTACAATCGTTGCTTTTGCTGCAGTTGCTACCGATTTGCTCAATTCGACGTTTAAGGTATTGCTTGTACTGATTTTGGCTGGCATTCAATTTGTTTTTCAGGTTTATGTTTTTATGCACATGGGCCAGAAAAATCATGAATTCCCGACGATTGCAATTTGGACGGGTGTAGTAGTCGCTCTACTTTGCATCGTCGCTTGCGCTGGTTTAATCTGGTGAATTTAATACGTAAAATGGCTACATTAAAGTAGCCATTTTACATTTTTTTATATGGAGGTACATACAACATGACAACAATTCTGCCATTCATCAGCACGATGTTAATTGTTGTTAGTGCAATACTGATTGCAATCGGATGGAGACTCATTAAGCAAAAAAAGCGCGAACAACATGAAAAAGTCATGCTCGCTGCTTCGATTCTTGCTTTGCTGTTTTTTGTTATCTATTCATTAAGAACAGTGTTCATTGGAAATGTTGCTTTTGCTGGTCCGGATCATTTAAAACCGTTGTACACGATCTTTTTGATTTTTCATATCATTTTAGCGGCCGCTGGCGGAATTTTTGGGGTTGTGACACTCATTTACGGTTTTCGCAAACAATTTGACAAACATAAAAAAATTGGACCTGTCACTTCAGTTGTTTGGTTTTTTACCGCAATTACTGGTGTTGGCGTTTATCTGCTGCTTTATGTGATATATCCAAGCAAGGAAGTTACAAGTTTAATTAAAGCGATTTTAGGAAATTAAAAAAGTTCCAAACAGATGAAATTCTTGTTTGGAACTTTTTTCTATTATGCAGTAGCTTGTTCAAGTTTTTCAGCTAATTGAGCAAGCTTATCATTGCAGGTTTGAATGACATCTTCAGGAAATTCTTCCTCATATTCCAAGCCATGTGGATAATAATGTTTTCCAATGTAAGGTTTTCCAAGCTTCATGACAGCATGCGATTGTTCAACCACTCCTTCGATCGCAACTGCCGGTACACGCAAATAATAGACGTCTCCAGTTACCATGTTTTCAAATTTGTAGTCGTATGTAGCGCGTTCATAGTCCCAATGTTCGTTCCGGAACAGCCCCAATGAATTTGCAATATGTTCAAGAACAGAAAATTTAACAGTTTTGCCTTCTAAATTCGTATTTTCAAAATACATATGAGTTCTCTCCTTTTCCAATAATCAATGACATCTCCTATGATAGTATAACTCACTTTTATTTTATTGAAAACTTGAAACAAATTTTTAATAAAGATTATCAATTTATTGAACAAATGAAAGGAATTTCCCCGTTTTGTTTAGAAATTACTGTATGAAAAAGAAAGGAGACGTTAATTATTGAAAAAAACATTCATGTTTTGTTTCGTTTGTATTCTGTTTTTAATCGGATGTCAAGAAGATATATCTGAAACTGAAGAAAAACAGGTTTCTCCTGGCCAATCGCTCAACCTCAATGTCGCTCAATACATTGGACATGATTTGTCTGAAGTAATCAATGATTTAAAAATGAGCTATGAACAAGGCCCATCAGGTTATGGGTATGAATGGGTTGTTTTTAAAGATGAGAACAAATACATATCCGTCGGTCACGTCAATTCGCAAGTCGTTACGGTGGCTGTCGCCGGAGAAAATGTGCTCGGAGGCGATGTTGTAATTGGAGACAAATATGATGATATTGCAAAAGTTCTCCCGATTCAACACTCCGCAGTCACTATCAACAATAAAAAAGGCAATTACCGGTTTGAATTGACCGATGAAGAACGGAACGTACGACCATTGGTAAAATTGTCGGAAAACGTTTATGCCCAGCTGTATTTTGATCGTTTTTCCAGAACGTTAGTCGCTGTTCGTGTCATGGATGATGAAACCCTTATCAAGCATCGGCCATACCGTCTAGTTTATCGAGGTGATTTGAAAAAATTTACGTCGACAAGCCAAGCGCATCAAACCGAAATTGATCGCATGAATGAAAAGCAAATTTATGATTTAACAAATGTCCTTCGCAGGCAATATGGAAAAGCGAAGCTTTCCTGGAGCAACAATTTGGCGAATGTTGCTTTTCGGCACAGTAAAGATATGAAAGAACATCTTTTTTTTGATCACATATCCCCAACAAATGGCGATTTGGAAAACAGGCTGAAAAAAGGAAATATCGCATATACGATAGCGGGAGAAAATATTGCTTTTGGCTACCCTGATGGATTTGATGCCGTCATCGGCTGGTTAAACAGTCCAGATCATCGGGAAACGCTGCTTTACGATGAATTTACGCATATCGGCGTCGGCGTACATGAAAAGTATTATACGCAAAATTTTATCANGAAATAAAATAGGCTCACCAAATATAGGCGAAAAGGTAATATATAGTAGATGGATGTTTCAAAATACGGGGTGAGTCACATGTCTCAAAAAACGATTGAACCATTTAAAGCATTTATTAAAAAACATCCAGGACTAATCGATGAAGTGAAAAAAGGCAAATGGACGTGGAAAGAACTGTACGAAGAATGGAAAATATTCGGTGAAGATGACGAAAAATGGGAACGTTACAAGGATCCCGAAGAAATCAAAACGGAACACGGCTTTTCAGGCATATTGTCTAAAATGAAACAAATTAATTTACAGGATGTGCATAAAAATATCGTTGAATTAAAAGAACTGGTGCAGACGATTCAACAGTTTATCCATGAACTGCAGCCCCAGCAAAACCAATATTCAAAATACAATCGGTTTCCTTACGACTATTGAAT
>JGI1652J44930_10000503_pt1 | contig 15254 bp, 14 predicted proteins | sample NewIslsDNAsample_FD_44930 | JGI IMG/M metagenome (IMG submission 44930)
TGGGGGACATCTTCAAGGTGCTCATCCAGTGGAAGGGGGAAGGGCGGCCCACATTGAGGGGGATGAACGAAAAGGAGGCCGGATGAAGATCCGGCCTCCCGTTTTTTCCGCCCCTTTTTTATCCCTGAGGCATCATAAAGAAGGAATAGGAGACGATCCCCAGGAAGGAGACGATCATGTAACCCCAAAACAGGTACATATAAGTACGTTCCGTGAAGCCCATGTAGCCGAGAATGACGAAGAGCGCCGTCTGCACAAAGAACAGGATGGCAGGGGTGTAAAGCTGTCCCGCGAGAAACATCAGAGCGATGACAAAGGTCCAAAAACCGAGGACGCGAAACATGCGGTCCATGGGTTCCACTCCTTCCGATATCGAGCCCCTGGCGGGCTTTTTCTCGAGATTCTCTCCGGAGGCCGGCGGGAAGGCGATCGGCGGCTCCGTTTCCGCGACTCCCTTGCCGTCAGGGTATAGGCTGGTCCGATCGGCGGTTTTTCATGCCTTCGGCAGGATGAAGGCCGAAAGCATCCCGATCCGGTTGCGGCGCCCGTTGGGGGCTTCTCCTTTTCCGTCCCGGATTACAGACTTATTATATACTTGGGACAAACGGGGATCAAGCGACGGCTTTTTGACAGTTTTGCCGCGGAAGGGCACGCCGCGGGGGAATCCCTTTTTTCCGGGCTTCGGCCAAAGGTCGCTTCATTCATTCGGGAGGTGGGGAGAAATCATGGAAACCCTTCGACTGGAAAGATATCGCGGTGTCGGGCTCATTCGCTTTCACCGTCCGGAGGTGAGAAACGCGGTCAATCTCCGGATGATGGATGAATTGGAGACGGTGCTGCGCGAGTGGCGGCAGGATGATGCGGTCAGAACCGTCCTGTTGGCGGGGGATCNCCATGCCTTTGTTTCCGGNGGGGATTTGAGCGAACTGCATCGGTTGACCCGGGAGGAGGAGATTTACCCGGTGATGGCCCGGATGGGACGTTTGCTTCTGGAGCTTCAGGATTTGGGGAAACCGACCATCGCGGCCGTTGAGGGAGCCGCCGTGGGAGGCGGGTGTGAAATCGCCGTCAGCTGCGATTTTCGACTCGCCTCCGACCGGGCCCGCTTCGGTTTTGTTCAGGTCCGGCTGGGCATCACGTCGGGATGGGGCGGGGGAACCCGGTTGCTTTCGCTTTTGAAACGGAGTGACGCCCTCTACCTGCTTTTGACCGGCGAGGTGATCGACAGCGAAACCGCGCTTCGCATCGGCCTGGTTGACCGGGTTTTTCCGGGCGGAGAGGGGTTCGAAGGGGCGGCCTTGGATTTTGCCGAACGGATTGCGTCGGCTCCCCTCGGTGTCATTCGGGAATATATCGCCATCGCCAACCGGGTTCGCCAGGAAGGATGGTCGCGGAACGAAATGGTCGAATTGGAGAGCCGCGCTTGTTCCCGGCTGTGGGAGACGCCGGAGCATCGCTCCGCGGTGGAAGCATTTCTTGAAAAAAAGCGGCGGATCGATTAAATCCCCTTGGGAAAAAACCCGCCGCGGGGAACACCGGAAGAAACGGCGAAACACCGACCGTCCGCCGGACGCGTCGGTTTCTTTTGTCCTTTTTGCCCCTTCTCCGGAGTATATATACAACCCGAATCGGCAATAAATTTAATAGTTACATATACTACGTTTTATATCAAATGCATAAAATATAGAGCAAAAANCCAGGTTGGGAGCAATGGTTCGAATGCGGGAGGTTAAGTATAATGGCTGTTAAGAGGCAGGACGCATGGACACCCGATGACGACTTGGTTTTGGCAGAGGTGACGCTGCGTCACATCCGGGAAGGAAGCACCCAGCTGGCAGCCTTTGAAGAGGTGGCTGAAAAATTGGGGAGAACCCCCGCCGCCTGCGGTTTCCGCTGGAACAGCTGCGTCCGCAAGAAATACGAGGCCGCCATTCAGATCGCCAAAGCGCAGCGCCAGAAACGGAATCAGAGCGGGCGGTTGCGCCTTTCCGGACAGGTTCAGGGGGATCAAGAGACGCTGTCTTCCCTGGAGGCGATCATCCGCTATTTGAGGCGTCATAAAAACGAAGTGGCGGAACTGCGCAAGAGACAAAAGGAATTGGAAAAGGAACTGAAGCAGAAAGAAGAGAAAATCGAACAGCTCGTCAAAGAAAATGAAGAAATGAAAAACCGCCTCAACCATGTGGAGACGGATTATCAGGCCGTAAACGACGATTACAAAACCCTGATTCAGATCATGGATCGGGCCCGGAANTTGGCCCTGNTGGAAAACGAGCGGGAGGAAGATAAACCGAAAATCCGCATGGAGGAAAACGAGAATCTGGAACGGGTCGACAAATGAGCCCGCCGGAGCGGGCCGAAGAAGGTTTGACCGAGACAAAGACACCCCTTCAGTTAGCCGCAGGAATTCCTGTGAAAGGCTAAAGGGGTGGTTTTTATTTTTTAAATGGGGGACGCTCCAAAAGCCCGGCTTCCCTTCGNCTTCGGAGGCGCCCCCGGCGACGGGGGAATTCCCTTCGGGAACTTTCCCGTCATTCCTGGAGACCCACCCCCGGCGGAGTCCACACATACGGATTTTCCCCGCGGTCGCGGACCGGATCGTATTTGACCGGCCGAAATCCCATCTTGATCCAGAAGGGATCGGAACGGCGACGGGCGTTGGTCTTCACCGGAAGTCCGAAGCTCTGGGCGTGGCGAACCAGGGCGCTCCCGTACCCCTTCCCCCGGTATTGGGGCAACACTTCCAGTTTCCACAGCTCGTAATAGTCCTGGGGGGGATCGAAATAGCGGTCGTATTTGGCGTCGATCCGGTACAGGCTGATCCGGGCCACCAGGTTTCCGTCCTCGTAAATCCCGTAAAAGGGGGAGTTGCTGTCATTCTCGATGATGTTGGCTTTCAAGTCTTCTAGCATGGACAATTCTTGGAGCCCATATTCATGGAATTTTTGAAACTCTTCCAGCGTTTTATAATTAATCTTCAGTCGTTCAACCTTTGGTTTGTCCATGAATTTTTTGACCCCTTTCCTGATTGGATGGGTTTGATATCATTATACCTGATTGGAGGTGTTTGCTCCACGAGGTTCGCTTCCCTTTATTGGAATCCGGACTTACGGCAGGACATCCGGAAGATTTGTCGAATGAGGAGTATCGTGTGCCGTTTTGGAAGCGTTTGCTGTTGTCCTATTCGGAAAGCTTTCGGTATATTGAAAGTGACCATTATTGTACCATTGAGGTGGAGCATGGCAATCAGGAAAATATTGATCGCAAATCGCGGCGAAATTGCCAGACGGATTCTTCGCACCTGCCGTAAGCGCGGCCTGGCGGTGGTGGCCGTCCATTCCGAAGCGGATCGGGATCTGCCCTTCGTCCGGGAAGCGGATGAAGCGGTGGAAATCGGACCGCCTCCGGTTGCGCAGAGCTATCTGAACATGGACGCCATCCTGGAGGCGGCCGAGAGAACCGGCGCCGATGCCGTTCACCCCGGATATGGGCTTTTGTCGGAGAATGCCGCCTTTGCCCGCAAGGTGGAGGAGGCGGGCTTGGTCTTCATCGGTCCCCGCCCCGAAGTGATTGAAGCGATGGGGGACAAGGTGAACGCCCGCAGAACGATGGAGCGGGCCGGCGTGCCGGTGGTTCCCGGAACGCTGGAGGGCGTGTCTTCCGCGGAGGAGGCGGCAAGGCTGGCGGAGTCGGTCGGCTATCCGCTGATGCTGAAGGCGAGTTGTGGCGGGGGCGGAATCGGCATGCAGGTCTGCCGCTCCCGGGAAGAGCTGGTCCGCGTCTTCCCATCGGCCCAGGGAAGGGCGAAGGCCTATTTCGGCGACGGGACTCTTTTTTTGGAAAAGTACATCGAACGGCCCCGCCATGTGGAGGTTCAAGTGGCCGCCGACGGGAACGGAACGGTGATTCACCTTTTTGAGCGGGAATGCTCGATTCAGCGCCGCAATCAGAAAATCGTGGAGGAAAGCCTTTCTCCCTCCATCCGCCCCGAAACCCGGGCGCGTTTGGTCGAAGCGGCGNTTCGGGCCGCCCGGTTCGTGGGATACACGGGAGTGGGCACGGTGGAGTTTCTGGTGGATGCCGAGGAGCGGATATACTTTTTGGAGATGAACACCCGTCTGCAGGTGGAGCACCCGGTGACGGAGATGATCACCGGGNTGGATCTCGTGGCCATGCAGCTGGACATTGCGGAGGGGAAAAAGCTGTCCCTGTCGCAGGAGGAGATCCGGGCCGAAGGNCATGCCATCGAGTTTCGGATCTGCGCGGAGGATCCCGGGACTTTTCTGCCGTCTCCCGGTTCGGTGGAGCTCTTTCAGCCGCCCGAGGGGCCGGGAATTCGCGTCGACGCCGGGATCGAGTCGGGCAACGCGGTGACGCCCTTCTATGATCCCCTCGTCGCGAAGTTGATTGTAAGCGGTTCAAATCGGGAGGAANCCCTCGCCCGCAGCCGCGAGGCGCTGGCTGCGTTTCGCATCGAGGGCATCCGGACCAATCTTCCCCTCCATCGCAGAATCGTGGAGGATCCGCGTTTTGTCCGGGGAAAATACGACACCCGTTTTCTGGAAACCCTCTGAATTCGAGGATGAAAATTGAACGGAAAGGATGAGGTTGCCTGTGAAAAAGATCGAAGCAAACATGGCCGGTACCGTGCTTCAGGTGTTGGTGCAGCCCGGAGATCGGGTGGAGGCNGGGCAGGACGTGGCGGTATTGGAGTCGATGAAGATGGAAGTGCCGATTCAGGCGGAATCCTCCGGGACCGTGTCGGCGGTGAAGGTGGAGACGGGCTCTTTCGTGAATGAGGGGGACGTGCTGATCGAATTGGAGGACTGACGGATCATGACCGAGGGGTGGAGGAGGGTGTCCATGCCGGAGGTCCGAATCGTCGAGGTGGGACTCCGCGACGGATTGCAGAACGAATCGGCCATTTTGCCGACGGAAGTGAAAAGGGAGATCGCCGAGGGGTTGATCGCCGCCGGGGTGAGGGACATCGAAGCGACTTCCTTCGTCCATCCCCGCTGGATTCCCCAGCTGGCCGACGCGGAGGAGCTGGCCGGGTCCCTGCCCCGGGCGGAGGGCGTCCGTTATCGGGCCCTGGTTCCCAACCGGAAGGGGCTGGAGCGGGCNCTTGACACCCCGATCGACGAGTATGCGGTGTTTCTGTCGGCCAGCGAAACCCACAACCGGAAAAATNTCAACAAGAGCATCGACGAGACATTCCCGGTTCTGGAAGAAGTGGTCCAGCTCGCCCGGGAACGGGGGAAGCGGGTCCGCGGTTACGTGTCGACGGTGTTCGGTTGCCCCTATGAAGGCGAAGTTTCCGTGGCCCAGGTGGCCAAGGTGTGTGACCGCCTGTTTGAAATGGGGGTCTACGAGGTTTCCCTCGGCGACACGATCGGCGTGGCCCATCCGCGGCAAGTGAAGGAAGTGCTTCAGGATCTTTTGAGGCTGTTTCCCGCCGACCGGTTGGCCGGACATTTCCACGACACCCGGGGAACCGCCCTGGTGAACGCCTATGTCGCCCTGGAGATGGGCATTACCACGCTGGACAGTTCCTTCGGGGGATTGGGGGGGTGTCCCTATGCTCCGGGAGCCTCCGGAAATGTGGCCACCGAGGATCTGGTGTACATGCTGGAAGGCATGGGCGTGTCGACGGGGATCGATCTGGAGGCCCTGTGCCGGGTAAGTGCTTCGGTTCAAGAGCGGATCGGCCGGAGGCTTCCGTCCAAGGTGTTGCAGAGCACCCTGGCATCACGACCGCGGAAAAGGGGAGAAAAAGAATGAGCGTGGTTGAATGGGAGCGGAAGGAAGGCATTTCCGTCATCACCCTGAATCGCCCCGAGGTGTACAATGCGCTCAATCTCGAGACGTTGAGGGAATTGATGAAAATCGTGGAGGAACTGGCCCACTCCAAAGCCACACGGGCGGTGATCATCACGGGCGCGGGGGAGAAGGCCTTCTGTTCCGGGGCGGACCTGAAGGAGCGGCGAACCTTTACGGAGGATCAGGTCCGGCGTTTCATCCACCTGATTCGCGAAACCTTCACGGCGATCGAGCGCCTGCCCCGGCCGGTCATCGCCGCCGTGAACGGCGTTGCCCTGGGCGGCGGGATGGAGCTGGCTTTGGCATGCGACCTGAGGCTGGCGGATGAACGGGCGATTTTCGGATTGACGGAAACATCCCTGGGAATCATACCGGGAGCCGGGGGAACGCAGCGCCTGCCCCGGATCGTCGGAAAATCCAAGGCGAAGGAACTGATTTTCACCGCCCGCCGGATCAATGCCGCCGAGGCGGAGCGAATCGGTCTGGTCAACCACGTGGTGCCCAAGGGAGAGGTGCTGGATGCCGCCCTGAAGATGGCGGCGATGATCAATGAAAACGCCCCCCTGGCCCTGGCCCAGGCCAAATTTGCCATCGATTACGGGATGGAGACGGATCTGGCCACCGGTTTGATGATCGAGACCAAAGCCTATGAGGCGCTGATTCCCACCAAGGATCGCCTGGAGGGGCTGGAGGCCTTCAAAGAAAAAAGGAAACCGATCTACCGGGGGGAATAACGGGAAGAGGAGGGGGACCATGGAAGAATCCACAATCAGAAAATGGGAGGAGCAGACCGCAAGGATCAAGCGGGGCGGCGCTCCGAAATACCATGAAAAGCTGGAGAAACAGAACAAGCTGTTCGTCCGGCGCCGGTTGGAGCTTCTCTTTGATGGGGATGTGGAGCTGGAGGACGGACTGTTCGCCAATGCCCTGGCCGACGGTCTGCCGGCGGACGGGGTGGTGACGGGGATCGGGCGCATCAACGGCCGTCCGGTCTGCGTCATGGCCAACGATTCGACGGTGAAGGCGGGATCCTGGGGTGCCCGCACCGTCGAAAAGATCATCCGCATCCAGGAGACCGCGGAGCGCCTGCGCATTCCGATGGTCTACATGGTGGATTCCGCCGGAGCCCGCATCACCGATCAGGTGGAGATGTTTCCGGGCCGCCGCGGAGCGGGACGCATTTTTTACAACCAGGTGAAGCTTTCCGGGGTGGTTCCCCAGGTGTGCGTGCTGTTCGGTCCGTCCGCCGCCGGCGGCGCCTACATTCCCGCCTTCTGCGACGTGGTGATCATGGTGGACAAAAACGCCAGCATGTATCTCGGATCGCCCCGGATGGCGGAGATGGTGATCGGTGAAAGAGTGAGCCTGGAGGAAATGGGCGGGGCGCGCATGCACTGCAGCGTCAGCGGGTGCGGAGATTTCCTGGCGAAGGACGAGGAGGAAGCGATTCTTCTCGCCCGCCAATATCTCTCCTATTTTCCGGCGAACTATGCGGAGAAGCCCCCGGTGGAGCCGGGGAAAGACCCTTCGCCTTCGGCGCGGCGCGTCTCGGAGATCGTGCCGGACAATCAAAACCTTCCCTTCGACATGATGCAGGTGATCGAGGCGATCGTGGATGAGGGCTCTTTCCTTGAGGTCAAGAAGCTCTTCGCCCGGGAACTGATCACGGGACTTGCCCGTCTGAACGGCCGTCCCGTCGGCATCATCGCCAACCAGTCGAAGGTGAAGGGCGGCGTGCTGTTCGTCGACTCCGCCGACAAGGCGGCCCGCTTTATCACCCTGTGCGATGCTTTCCAAATCCCCCTTCTTTTCCTGGCCGATGTTCCGGGCTTCATGATCGGCACCCAGGTGGAGCGCGCCGGGATCATCCGGCACGGGGCGAAGATGATCGCCGCGGTGTCGGAGGCCACCGTTCCCAAAATTTCAGTGATCGTCCGCAAAGCATACGGCGCGGGCCTGTATGCCATGGCCGGCCCGGCCTTCGACCCGGACTGCTGCCTCGCCCTCCCCACCGCCCAGATCGCCGTGATGGGGCCGGAGGCGGCGGTGAATGCGGTGTACCGAAACAAAATCGAGGAACTTTCCGAGCCGGAGCGCACCAAATTTGTGATGGAGAAGCGGGAGGAGTATAAAAAGGATATCGACATCTACCGGTTGGCCCACGAGTTGATCGTCGACGACATCGTTCATCCGGATCGGTTGCGCGAGGAGTTGATTCGGCGGTTGGAAGCCTATTCGAGCAAACAGAAAGTTTTCAGCGAGCGGAAGCACCCGGTATATCCGGTCTGATGGACTTTGGGAGAACATCGGGTCACAGGTTGTCATCGGAGCCGCGGACGGCTCCCTTTTCTTGTTGAACGGATCGGAAAAAAACGGAGGGATCCAGGTTGCGCATTGCCGTGTGGGGGGGCGGTTCCCTCGGATTGCTGTGGACCGCGAGACTTGCTTCCTTGTTTCCGGAGACGGTGCTTTTGGTTCGGACCCAGGAGCAGCGGGATTGGATCCGGAGAAGGGGGATTCTCCTCACCCATCCCTCGGGGGAAAAAGAAAGAATTTCCGCCAAGGTCCGGTGGGTCGGGGAAGTCGATGAACCCTTTGACTGCCTGTTCATCATGGTGAAACAGCGGGATCTGCGGGATGTGGCCAAGCGATTGGCCGCCTTTTCCCGCCTTCCTGCCTGGGTGGTCCTGTGGCAAAACGGATTGGGGCAGGATGAACCGTTTGCTTCCGTTCTTCCCCGGGAAGCGCTTTGCGGGGCGGTGACCACGGAAGGCGCCCTTCGGGAGGGACCCGGGGAGGTGCGGCACACGGGGGAGGGCATGACGTGGATCGGCCCCTTTTCGGCGGAGCCCGTCCGCCCCGGGATCGGGGCCGAAATCGTGGAAAAATTGAAGAATGCCGGGGTTCGGATCGAATGGGAAAACCAGATCCTTCGAAGAATATGGGAAAAGGTGGCGGTCAACTGTGCGATCAACCCGCTGACGGCTTTGCTCCGGATTCCCAACGGCGGGTTGCTTCACAGCGACGACGCCCGTTTTTTGATAAAATCCGTCGTGGAAGAGACAGTGTCGGTGGCCCGCGCCGAAGGGATGGAGCTGGAGGCGGAAACCCTGCTCAGGAGGACGATGGAAATCTGCCGAAAAACCGCTGCCAACCGGTCGTCCATGCTGCAGGACGTGGAAAGGGGGCGGCCGACGGAAATCGACTGGATCAACGGCGAAGTGGTCCGCCGGGGGAAGCGGGCGGGGATCGCAACCCCGGTGAACCAGGTCCTGCTCCGGCTGATTCACCTGTTGGAGATGCGGCGGGATCCGGACGGAGGTCCGTCCGATGGAAGCGCGACGGCATGAGCGTCCGCCGAAAATTCCCCCGCCAGCAGGGACAGGGCGCGGAGGTGATAACAGATGCCGAGAAGAAGGGGGCCCGCCCAGCCCTTCGTCATCGCCATTATTGTGATCGCCCTGGATGTTGCCCTGATGGCCCCGCTGCTCAGGACCCTCTCGGAGGATTTCGGCATCACCCACCGGTGGTCCGCCTGGGTGATCGCCCTGTATTTGGCCGTGTTTTCCTTTGCTCTGCCCTTTGCGGAAAGCCGGATGCGGGGCATCGATGGACGGCGCCTTTTTTCGGTTTCGCTGCTGCTTCTGGCGATCGGGTCGGCGGTGGGGGCGCTCGCTCCCGCGTGGCTTGTGCTCCTTGGCGGGCGGACTTTGCAGGCGCTGGGAGCCAGCGGCGTGGTTCCGGCATTGTCCCAGGGCCTTCGTCATTCCAGACGGCCGGTGCTGGTCCGGGTGATCGGCGGCCTGCTGTCCGTCCTGCTGATCATCGCCCCCCTTCTGTCCGCCTTTCTCAACGGGCGGTGGGGGTGGCGCTGGGTATTTGTCGCCTTTCTTCCGGTGATTCTCCTCCTTCATCTCATCGCCCGGCGGCTGCCCGCTTCTTCTTTCTCCCGGCATAAGCGGTTGGAGTCGGGAAGCGCCTTCTTCTTTCTGGGATCCCTTCTTTTCGCCATGATCGCCGTCACGCGCATGGAGCCGCTCTCCGGCCTAAAGGTGATGCTCCACCCCGAGGTTCTCCCCTATTGGATTTTGTCCGTCGGATTGATCGTGCCTCTGATCATGGTGGAAAAGCGGGTGGAGCATCCCCTGTTCATCCCCAAAGCGGCCAACCGGAGCTTCGTCCTTGTGCAATTGACGGCGGCCATTTCGGGCATGTGCCTGATGGTGTTCGTGATCATTCCGGGATGGATCACCCCCCTTTTCCCGGATGCCTTGGGGATTGGGGGGATCGGATTGGCGGTTGTGGCGGCGGCGGTCGGAGGGGTTCTTCCCCTTGCCAGGAGGATCGCGGATCGATGGGGATCCCGGGTGGCGCTCTCCGCGGGCTTGTTCGCCCTGTCCCTCGCATCCTTTGTTCTGGGCGTATCCAGGGATTTTACGGTTTTGGCTTTCGCCCTGCTTCTGCTGGGAGGGGGGATCGGGCTGACCGTGTCGGCCCCCCTGCACGATCTTCTGTTCGGTCGGTTGCCCCTTCGGCGCGTGAGGACGGGATTGGTGGTGTTGGGCATGTTCCGGGCGGCGGGAGGAGCCCTCGGCCTTCTGCTGATCACCCGCTTGATCGACGAGCGCAACTTTCAGGCCGGAGAAGCGCTGATGATGGTGACGGCGGTCGCCCTGGCGGGCGCCTTTCTTGCCCTTCGCCTGCCGGGGGGCCCGGCCGGCCGCGGGCGGCGGTGATTCCCCCCCGTCGGGGTTCGTGCTATACTGGGGAAGGGTAGGCCTTAGGACATAAAGAAGGGGTTTTTTCATGAGGATCGAGCGTATCCGCTTGGATTCGTCAGGAGAACTTTCCGACGAATACCTTTTTTCCTTTTCGAAAGTGCAGCATCTGTACGGGTTGGACCCCGGAAAGGGGGAGAGCTTTCGGAAGCGATACGATGAATTGTCCCGCAGAGAAACCTCCTTTTCCCGTTCCCGGCTGGTCGAGGTGCTTCGCCAGTTTCATTCCGGGGAGCTTCATCACCCGGCCGTGGAGCAAAACATCCGGCGGCTGGAGAAGCCCGGGAGCGTCGTGGTGATCGGGGGACAGCAGGCGGGGTTGCTCGCGGGTCCGTTATATACACTGTATAAGGCGATATCGGTGATCCAACTGGCCAGAAGAGAAGAAGAGCGCCTGGGAGTGCCGGTCATCCCCGTCTTTTGGATCGCCGGGGAGGACCATGACCTGGATGAGGTGAATCATATTTATGTGCCCGGCCCGGATGGGCGATTGATAAAGCACAGATTGCCCCTTTCCGAGGGGGGGAAGCGGATATCCGCCGGTCACGTTCTCCTGGATCCGCAATCCCTCGGCGAATGGCTCCGGGAATTGGGCAGAATGCTTCCCGACACGGAATTCAAGGAGGGAATGCTGAAGGAGCTGGCCCAATGGGCGGAGGAGCCCGTATCTCTCACCCGCTATTTTGCCAGGCTCCTTCACCGCCTGTTCGGACGATTCGGGCTGGTTCAAATCGATTCGTCTTTTCCGCCTCTCCGCAGGATCGAAGGGGCTTTCTTCGAGCGCTTGATCGCGGATAACGCCGCCCTGGACGAGGCGGTCGGGGATCAGATCAAGCAGGTGGAGAAAATGGGTTATTCCTCCCCGTTGGTTCTCCATCCCGACTGCGCCCATCTCTTCATCTACGTCGATGGGGAACGGCAACTGCTGTTGAGGGACGGGGACGGATTTATAACCCGTGACGGCCGGAGGCGGTGGAGCGGGCGGGAGTTGCTGCGGGTGGCGCGGGAGGAGCCGGAACGCTTCAGCAACAATGTGGTCACCCGGCCGTTGATGCAGGAATTCCTGTTTCCCACCCTTTCCGCGGTGGTGGGACCGGGGGAAATCGCCTACTGGGGGTGTCTCCGGAAAGCCTTTTCCGAGGTGGGCATGACAATGCCCGTGTTGATGCCCCGGATCGGCGTTACCCTGATCGACCGGGCCACGGAGCGGTACATGGGTCTCCTCGATCTGTCCGTGGAAGAGATCTTTTCCGGCCTGGACCGAAGGAAGCGGCAGTGGCTTAAGGAGCATGCACCCTTGGACGTCCAGGAACTGTTTGCCGATGCAGCAAAGCAGGTCGAGGGGCTTTACGACACCTTGGTCCAGCAGCTGTCGCCGCTGGGTCCGGAGATGAGGCGGATCGGTGAGAAAAACCGCCTCCGGGTGATGGAACAGCTGGATTATCTCAAAAATCAGGCGGAGCGGATGATCCGGCTGCGCCACGAAACCGCCCTGCGCCGCTTCGATCACATTTCCCTCCGCTGTCGGCCCGGGGGAAAATTGCAGGAAAGGGTGCACAACATAACTCCCTACTGGAACGAGTACGGAACGGAATGGATTGAACGGCTGGCGGAGGCGCCGCTTACCTTTTTTGAGCATCAGGTCGTATTTTTGTAGGGGGTTTTCCTATTTTGTTGAAATCAGGTATAATGACAACGTCCTGATGTCGATTGGTTTGCATCCTTCGGATGGAAGACCCGGACCCCGCCTGCTGCGAGCCATCGGGGTATTCGAATAAGAGCATTACGATTTCGCAATGCGAGGGGGATATGGATGAGTGCCGAAAAAAGCGTGGTACGAAATTTGAATCTGGCTCCCCAGGGTCGGCTGAAGATGGATTGGGCCTGGAACCACATGCCGGTGTTGAGGCGCATACGTGAACAGATGATTCAGGAGAAACCGCTGAAAGGCAAACGGGTGGCGATCTCCCTTCACCTGGAGGCGAAAACCGCCTGCCTGGCGGAACTCCTCCGGGATGCGGGGGCGGAGGTGGCGATCACCGGCAGCAATCCGCTTTCCACTCAGGATGATGTGGCGGCGGCTCTGGTGGAATCGGGAATCACCGTTTTCGCCAAATACAATCCGACACCGGAGGAGTACAAGGAGCACCTGATTCTCACCCTGGAGACCCGTCCGGAACTGATTATCGATGATGGCGGCGATCTGGTCAGCATCCTGCACGGGGAGCGCCCGGATCTTCTGGATCAGGTGCTCGGCGGCTGCGAGGAGACGACCACCGGAATTCTGCGCCTCCGGGCCCTGGAAAAGTCCGGTGAACTGCAGTTTCCGATGGTGGCCGTCAACGACGCCTACTCCAAATTCCTTTTCGACAACCGGTACGGAACGGGCCAGTCGGTGTGGGACGGCATCAACCGGACGACCAACCTGGTCGTCGCCGGAAAGACGGTGGTGGTCCTCGGGTACGGATGGTGCGGCCGCGGTGTCGCGATGCGCGCCAAAGGGCTGGGCGCCCGGGTCATTGTCACCGAGGTGGACGCCATCAAGGCCACCGAAGCCCACATGGACGGATTTTCCGTCATGCCGATGGAGGAGGCCGCCCCTCTGGGAGACATTTTCATCACGGTCACAGGAAACCGCTCCGTCATCAACGGGAAGCACTTCCCGCTGATGAAGAGCGGGGCCATTTTGGCCAATGCCGGCCATTTCGACGTGGAAATCGACAAGGNGNCCCTGGAGGAGGCGGCGGTTTCCAAGCGGGTGGTGCGGAAATACATCACCGAATACGAAATGGAGGACGGCAGGAAGCTGTATTTGCTTTGCGACGGCCGTCTGGTCAACCTGGTGGCCGGAGACGGACATCCCGCCGAAATCATGGACATGACCTTCGCCCTGCAGGCCCTCTGTCTGTTGTACGTCAACGACAACCACGAGAAAATCGGCCGCCGGGTCATCGATGTGCCGTACCACCTGGACGAGCAAGTGGCCAGCTACAAGTTGGAATCCCTCGGCATCCGGATCGACGACCTGACGGAGGAGCAGGAGGAGTATCTGGCCAGCTGGAAGATCTGAAGCGCGGGGCCGTCCCTTTCTCCCCGAGCCGGAATTTCTTTTCAAAGCGGGACTGCCGACATTTGTCGGCAGTCCTTTTTTGTTTGATGCGATGGGTGCGCGGCGCAGGATGCGGCCCCCGATTTTGTCGTTTCCGCGATGCAGGATTTTTTGGAATGCATGTGGTATAATTTACAGTGTGGTGGAAAGTGGGGGAAAGTGGGGGGAAGGGGAGACGGCGGGATGTTCATGGGGGAATACCGGCATTCCCTGGACGATAAGGGTCGTCTGTTCATCCCTTCCAAATTCAGGGAGGGATTGGGTGCCTCCTTTGTCGTCACCCGCGGTCTGGACCGCTGTCTCTTCNCATATCCCCGCTCGGAATGGTCTCTCCTCGAACAGAAACTGAAGTCCCTTCCGTTTACCCGGGCAGATGCCCGCGCCTTCACGCGTTTTTTCTTTTCTGGAGCGATTGAAGCGGAATTGGACAAACAGGGGCGCATCAGCCTCCCCGCCCATCTTCGCCAGTATGCCAGTCTGGAAAAGGAATGTGTCGTGATCGGCGTTTCCAACCGGGTGGAGATTTGGAGCAAGGAAAATTGGGAATCCTACTTTGCAAGTTCGGAACAATCCTTCAACGAAATCGCGGAAAAACTGGTCGACTTCAACGTGGAACTGTAAGGGGGAACGCCGTTGTTCCGTCATGAGACGGTGCTGANAGAGGAAGCCGTGGACGGCTTGAAGGTCCGCCCCGAGGGGATTTACGTGGATTGCACCCTCGGGGGAGGGGGACACAGCCGGCTGATCGCCGATCGCTTGGGTCCAGGCGGTCTGTTGATCGGCATCGATCAGGACCCGGATGCCCTTAAGGCCGCCCGGAAGCGGCTGGNCGGAGCCGGTTGCCGCATTCATCTTGTCCGGAGCAATTTCCGCCGCCTCGAAGAAATCCTGGACGAACTTCAGATTGATGAAGCGGACGGATTTCTTTTTGACTTGGGAGTCTCTTCCCCCCAGCTGGATCGGGAGGAACGGGGATTCAGCTATCACCGGGACGCTCCTTTGGACATGCGGATGGACCCCGACCGCGAGTTTACGGCCTATGATCTCGTCAACACATGGCCGGAGGAGGAGATTGCCCGAATTTTGTCGCAATACGGCGAGGAGCGTTTCGCCCGCCGGATCGCCGGGCGCATTGTCGAGCGGCGAAGGCGCGTTCCCATCCGGACCACCCGGGAGCTGGCGGAAATCATCAAGGAATCCATCCCCGCTGCTGCCCGCCGCCGCGGACCCCATCCCGCCCGCCGCTCGTTTCAGGCGATCCGCATCGCCGTCAACGATGAGCTGGGCGCCTTTTCCTCGGCCCTGGACCAGGCGATCAAGCGGCTTCGCAAGGGCGGAAGGATTTGCGTGATTTCCTTCCATTCGCTGGAGGACCGCATCTGCAAGCGTGCTTTTCAAGCGGGAGAACGGGGGTGTGTCTGTCCTTCGGACTTTCCCGTTTGCGTTTGCAATCAGCGTCCATTTCTCCGATCGGTGACAAAAAAACCGATTCTCCCCTCGCCGCGGGAGGTGGAACAGAATCCGCGGGCCCGATCGGCGAAATTGCG
>JGI1652J44930_10000504_pt1 | contig 15244 bp, 10 predicted proteins | sample NewIslsDNAsample_FD_44930 | JGI IMG/M metagenome (IMG submission 44930)
GTCGTCGATTGCCGCTTCGAACTGGGAAAGCCCGATGCGGGCCGAAAAGCGTACGAACAGGATCATATTCCGGGAGCCGTCTACATGGATCTGGAAAAGGACCTCTCGGGCCCCGTCGGCCGGCACGGCGGGCGTCACCCCCTGCCGGAGACGGACGCCTTTGCGGAGAAGTTGGGGAGGGTCGGAATCGACCACACCAAAATCGTCGTCGCCTACGACGATCAGGGAGGGGCGATGGCGGCCCGCCTGTGGTGGTTGCTCCGCTATCTGGGGCATGAACCGGTGGCGGTTCTGGATGGGGGGTATCAGGGGTGGAAGGAGAAGGGGTATCCCGTGACGGCGGAACGGATCCAGCCTTCGCCCGTCCGGTTCGTCCCCCGAATCCGCCATCCCGAATGGTTGGTGGACATGGAGGAAGTGAGGCGNCACCGGGGNCTGNTGATCGACTCCCGGGATCCCGAACGGTATACGGGAAGGTTTGAACCNATCGACGCCAAGGCGGGGCACATCCCCGGCGCAGTAAACCGGTTTTGGAAAGACAATTTGGCGGAAGGGCAGCGGTGGAAATCCCGGGAGGAGCTCCGGCGGGATTTTTCCTTCATTCCGGAAGGGGAGCGTCCCATCGTCTACTGCGGTTCCGGCGTGACGGCGTGTGCCAATCTGCTGGCCCTGCATCTCGCCGGTCGGGAGGGGCGCCTGTATGCGGGAAGTTTCAGCGATTGGATCAGTTATGAGGAAAATCCGATCGCGCAGGGAGAAGAGGAGCCCCGTTGAGGGAAGCCTTGCAGGGCGGCTTCCCCCGCGGGGTGCCGGAAGCAACTTTTTCCGAAAATTTAAACACAAGGCGTGCGGCCAAGTCCGCTTGCAGGGGGGCTCCGGGAGGGGAGCAGTGTAACCCATTTGCAACCCGTTCCTGGTATCTTCCTTGTGGGATTTTGCATCACGGGAATACGAGGAGCGATGTCGGTGTACCGGGAAACGGGTTGGCTCGAAGGGCGCAAACGGCTTGCTCCGGATCAGATCGCCCTTGTTGACGGAGAAACCGGAAGGCGCTGCAGTTACGATCTCCTGTACCGGCGCTCGGTCCGGGCGGCCCGATATTTGTCGGAGATGGGCATTTCAAAGGGAGACCGGGTGGCATTTCTTGCTCCCAACGATATGGCCGTTTTCGTCTGTTTTTTTGCCTGTGAGCGGCTGGGGGCGATTTTTGTCCCCCTGAACTGGAGGCTTTCGCCCCGGGAATTGAACGGGATCCTGGAAGATGCCGGGCCGAAAGTGTTGCTATTTCACCGGCGAATGGAGCATTTGGCGGCAGCGCTCGCCGCCCCGTCGATCGTCCCCTTGGATCTTTTGGATCCGGACGATCCGCCGGAGCCGGAAGGAGAGGAAGAGGCGGATTATCCCTCGCTGTCGGACCCGGCCATGATCCTCTATACGGGCGGGACGACGGGGAAGCCGAAGGGGGTGGTGCTCACCCATGGCTCCATCTTTTGGAACTCCATCAACACGATTTTGAGCTGGCAGCTGACGGCGAAGGACAGGGCCCTCTCCTGCTTGCCCCTGTTCCACACCGGGGGATTGAACGCCCTCTCCCTTCCGGTGTTGCAGGCGGGGGGGACCCTCGTCATCATCGACCGATTCGACCCTGACAGGGTGATGGATGTGATTGACCGGGAACGGTGCACCATCGCCCTGATGGTTCCGACGATGTACCACCTGCTCATCCGGTCGCCCCGGTTTGCCGAAAAATCCTTCCCCACCATGCGGGAGTTTCTCTCCGGGGGCGCGCCGTGCCCGCGGGAAGTGNACCGGGCCTTCGCCAACAAGGGGCTTCCCTTCCGGGAGGGTTACGGCTTGACCGAGGCGGGACCCAACAATTTTGTCACCGATCCTTCCACCGCCCGGAAAAAACCCGGAACCGTCGGGAAGCCGATGCTCTACAACCAGGTCCGGATCGTCTCGGAGGACGGGACGGATTCCCCGGCGGGAAGCGTGGGAGAGATTTGGATCCGGGGCGGTCACCTGTTCGACCGTTACTGGAACAATCCGGAGGCGACCGCCGAGTCGCTGGTCGACGGCTGGCTCCGGACCGGGGATTTGGGGATGCGGGATGAGGAGGGGGACTTTTACATCGTNGGGCGAAAAAAGGAGATGATCGTCACGGGGGGAGAAAACGTTTATCCTGCGGAAGTGGAACAGATCATCGCCGAACACCCCGAAGTGGAACAGGTGGTCGTGGTGGGTGCGCCGGATCCCAAATGGGGGGAGGCGGTGGCGGCCGCCGTCGTTCCGAGGAAGGGTTCCTGCCTGACCGGCGAGGGACTGAGGTCCTACCTGAGGGGCAGACTGGCCGCGTACAAGATTCCCAAAGCCGTCCTTTTCATGGACGAACTGCCGAAGACGCCCGTGGGCAAGATCGACAGGCGGGCCATCCTCCGCCTCTTTGTCCAAAAGGATTGAAGTTCCGAGAGGTGGATGCCATGAGAAGGGGAATGCGGCTCCTGAAAACGAAATGGATCCCTCCGGCTCCCAAATCCAGCACCTTTCGCAGGCCGGAAGTGTCGAAAAAGTTGAAGGGGTTGGTCCATTCGCCNCTCACCCTGGTCCATGCCGCTCCGGGTTACGGAAAAACCACCGCCGTCGCCTGTTTCATGCAGGACGAACAACTGACTGCCGGCTGGTATCGAATCGGAGAGGACGATGCGAAACCGGCCGTTTTTTTCCGATATCTGCTCGGTGCGCTGAATGTCCGCTTTCCTTCGGTCGGCGAAAAATGGATGCGGCACTTGGAGCGGGAGGAGGAAGACCGGGAAACGGAAGTTTGGTACGACCTGGGATCGGATCTCCTCAATGAATTGGCCCTGCTCGGGAAAAGGTCCGTGCTCGTGATGGACAACTGGCATTTGGCCGAAGAAAATCCGCTCCTTTCCGGATGGATGGAGTGGTTTTTTTCCCATTTGCCGGAAAATTCCCGCCTCGTTCTCATCAGCCGGACCCGCCCCGATTGGTCCCGGTTGGCGGAGATGCGGGTGAAGGGGAGCCTGCTGGAGGTGACCGGCGACGACCTGTCCTTTTCCGAGGAGGAAGCGGAGGTGTGGCTGTCCGACGAATACGGGCTCGCCCTTTCGCCGGAGGATGTCAGGCGGCTTCACGGGCAGACGGGAGGATGGGTGCTGCCCCTTCGGCTGATCGGGGAGAAGTTCGCCGCTTTCCGAAGGTTGGAAGAGGGGTTTGAAAGGAAGATTGGGGAGGATTTGTTTCCTTTTCTGGACGCGGAGGTCTGGGAAAGGCAGCCTGAAGAAGTCCGCCGGTTTTTCATGCAGACGGCGCTTCTGGAGAAGTGGTCCCCGGAGGATTTGGAGGCGCTGTTTCCGGAGGCGGAGGCCCGGCGAATCCTGGAGGAACTTCTCCGTCAACATCTTTTTTTGGCGCCGGCCGAGGGGGGCAGATTCCGTTACCTTCCCCTCTTCCGGGATTATCTCCGGGAAAAGCTGCGCCGGAAGTCCCGGGAACAACGGGTTTTCTTTTACCGTCTCGCCGCCGAACATGCCTTTCGGAACCGGCGGTTTGACGAGGCGATTCGCCTGATGCTGGAGACGGGGGATGCGGAGAGCATCGGCCGGTTTTTGGAGGAACACGGCTCGGCGATGATGGATCGGGGCCGGTTGAACCTGATTGAAAAAGCCCTTTCTGAATTGTCCGAAGAGGTGAAGGATCGGCGCTATTGGCTCTGGGTGCTGGAGGGGGAGGTGAATCGTTACCGCTGTGCCTACGCGCGGGCGAGGGATTGCTATCTCCGCGGGGAAGGGATTGCCCGCGAAAGGGGAGACTTCCGGGGAGTCAGCATGGCGCTCGAAGGGCAGGCGCGAATTTTCCTCGATACGATTCAGCCCAGGGAGGCGGAACGCCTTTTGAATCGCGCCCTGGATGTGCTGGAAGGCATCCCGGGAGCCGAGGAGCAGCGGAGTCGCCTCACCCGTTTGATCGCCGAAAACCTGGTCAATTACGGCCGGGCCGATGATGCCGGCGAGTGGGTGGCCAAGAGCCGGGAGCAACCCGACGGGGAGGAGGAGTTGGAGGCCCGCTATTTCCTGCGAACCGGCCGGCTCGTTCAGGCCAAACAAATCCTTGAGCGGAAAAAGCGGGCGGAGGCGGGCCGCGAGGATCGCCGCCTCCCCCGGGCTCACCGGGAGACGGATGTTCTTTTGTCCCTGATCCACGCGATGATGGGGGACCCCGAAATGGCAAAGCAATATGCCGAGGCCGGGATCATGCAGGGGGTCCGGTGGCAGGTTCCCTTTGTGGAGGCCTGCGGATGGATGCGGATGGGTCATGCCGTTCAGCTGTTGAACCGGTATGAGTCGCAGCTGGCCGCCGACTGTTACCGGACGGCCCTGGATCTGATGGAGGAGATGAAGGTTTCGCGAGGGAAAGCGGAACCGCTGATGGGCCTGTGTCTGCTCCACGGACGGGAGGGCGCCGTCGAATCGGCTTTGGCCTGCGGGGAGGAGGCTCTGGCCGAAACGGAGAAAGCGAGGGATTTTTGGCTTTCCACCTTGATCCGGCTTTCCATGGGGATCGCCTGCGCCCATGCCTCCCGGTGGGAGGAGGCCGCCGGATGGTTTGCCGATTGCAGCCGGGACTTCGCCCGCTGCGGCGACAGCCACGGTTTGACCGTCGCTTCCCTGTGGCAGGCCCTGACCGCCTTCAAATTGAAGGAACGGGATCTATTCTCCACATGCATGGAGCGCTTTTTAAACCTGATGCGCACGGGGGAACACGATTACCTCCTCCGGCGCCGCACCCTCTTCGGCCCGTCGGATGTGCAGAAGGTGACCCGGCTGCTGTTTGAGGCCCAGCGGCAAGGCGTGAAGGAGGAGTATGTCTCCCATTTGTTGTCGGAGTTGGGCTTTGAACGGATCACCTTCCACCCCGGCTACACCCTGCGGATTGAGACCCTGGGCGGTTTCCGCGTGTGGCTGGGGGATGAGCCGGTGGAGGAGAAGGGTTGGCAAAGGTGGAAGGCGAGGGAGCTCNTCCAATTGTTCATCACCCGGCGGCAGCATCTGCTTCCCAAGGAGGAGATTCTCTCCCTCCTGTGGCCGGGGGTGGAGAAATCGGCGGCATCCCGGGATTTTAAAGTGGCCCTCCACGCGCTGAACCAGGTGTTGGAACCCGGCCGTCCGGCCCGGTCGACCCCCTTTTTCATTCAGCGGCAAGGGTCGATGTACGGATTGAACCCGGCGTCGGGATTTGAGCTGGATGCCGCCGAATTTGAGCGGCGGATTCTGGAGGGATTGCAAACCCGGGATCCGGATCGCGCCCGGAGCGTTCTTGCCGCCGGANTGTCCCTGTATAAGGGGGAGTATCTTCCGGAACGGCGTTACGATGATTGGTGCATGGAGGAGAGGGAGCGGCTGGATGCGCTGTTTTTGCGGGGAGCGGAGCGGCTGGCGCAGCTCTTGTTGGAAGCGGGGGACGATGATGGGGTGATCCACTGGAGCGAACGCATTCTTCGGCGGGATCCCTGCTGGGAGGAGGCGTACCGCCTGCTGATGATCGCCTATTTCCGCAAAAACAACCGCCCCCAGTCCATCAAATGGTATCTCCGTTGCCGGCAGACGCTGGAGCGGGAGCTTCACATCGAGCCGATGCCCGAGACAGAGCGGCTTTACCGGATGATCCGGGAAGGAAATCTGGTGCTTGAACCCCGGTTTGACGGCGCTCCGGAGGCTTCCGCCCCATGAGAGTACGCAATACGCGGCCGGTTTGCCCGCTGTAACCGCTTTGTAACCCTCCGGGGCTATGATCGGATGGAAGAAGCTTCAAGGAGGGGTGAGGGATGAGGAGGCGGATCAGCCGCATCGGATGGGCTTTGGTGTTTTCATCCATATTGGTGCTGGGCGCGGCTTGCGGTTCGGCGGGATCCGAATCGGATGCCGAAAGCGGAGAGCCGATCCGGATCGGGGTTCTGATTTCAAAGACGGGAGCGCTGGAGTCCTACGGAAAACAGACGATCAACGGGTTCGAACTGGGAATCGAATATGCCACCGGAGGAACGAAGAAGGTGGCGGGACGACCCATCGAGTGGATCGTGGAGGACACGGAGACCAAGCCGGATGTGGCGGTCCAGAAGGCGACGAAACTTCTGGAGGAGGACGAGGTGGACATTCTGGTGGGAGCGTCCAGCTCGGCGGACACCCTGGCCGTCCTGCCCCTGGCGGAGGAATATCAGCGGGTGATGGTGGTGGAACCCGCGGCGGCGGACAGCATCACCGGGGACAATTGGAACCGGTATATTTTCCGGACGGCGCGCAATTCCTCCCAGGACGCCGCGGCCGGGGCCCGAGCCATCGCCGCCCCGGGGGTGAAAATCGCCACCTTGGCACCCGATTACGCCTTTGGTCGGGACGGAGTGGCCGCCTTCAAAAGGGAGGCGGAGAAACTGGGGGCCGAAATCGTTCTGGAGGAGTATGCCGATCCGAAGGCCACGGATTTTACTCCGAATATCCAGAAAATTATTATGAAAAAGCCGGACTATCTCTTCGTCATCTGGTCGGGGGCCAACACTCCCTGGAAGCAGCTGGCGGACATGAAGGTTCAGGAGCGGGGGATCAAGATTTCCACCGGCGTGCCGGATTTTGCGGCGATGCAGGTCATGAAGCCGATGGTCGGGATGGAAGGCTTCACGGTGTATCACTACACCCTTCCGAAAAATCCGGTCAACGATTGGCTGGTGAAGGAGCATCGGAAGCGCTTTGGAGGTCCTCCGGACCTGTTCACCCCCGGGGGGATGTCCGCGGCGATCGCGATTGTCGAAGCCTTGAAAAAAACCGGCGGGGATCCGGAGGCGGAGCGGTTGATTCAAACGATGGAGGGCATGTCTTTTGAAACACCCAAGGGGAAGATGACGTTCCGCCCGGAAGATCATCAGGCCCTTCAGGCGATGTACGCGGTGAAGCTGGAAAAGAAAGAAGGTTCCGATGAGCCGGTGCCGGTGTTGATCCGCGAAATNTCACCGGAGGAGGCGGCGCCGCCGGTCGAAAACAAGCGGTGAGGGCGGCGGATCGGCACCCGACCGCGGGAAGAAGCGGTGCGTGCCTTTCCTCGTCGGAAGGGAGGGATGAACCGATGGAGACCCTACTGGAGACCCGTGATTTGACCGTCTCTTTCGGGGGGCATGTCGCCGTCAACGGGGTGAGCGTCAACATCCCAAAAAACCGCCTCACGTCCATCATCGGTCCCAACGGCGCGGGAAAGACCACCTTTTTCAACCTGCTGAGCGGGCAACTGAAGCCGACCCGGGGGAGCATCCGGTTTAAGGGGCGGGACATCACCCGCCTCTCTCCGCACGCCCGGACCCGGGAGGGGATCGGCCGTTCCTTCCAGATCACCAACGTGTTTCCCGGCCTGACGGTCCGGGAGAACGTCCGGCTGGCGGTCCAATCCCGCATGGGCATCCGCTATCCGATGTGGACCCGGGCCGACAAATACCCGAAAGTGGAGGAAAAGACGACGCATTGGCTGAGGATGGTTCGCCTCCTGCCCAAGGAGAATCTGCCGGCCAAAAATTTGACCCACGGGGAGCAACGCCAACTGGAAATCGCCATGCTCCTCGCCCTGGANACGGAGCTGCTTTTGCTGGATGAGCCGACCGCCGGCATGTCCCGGGAAGAGGTGCCGGCCATCCTGGAGCTGCTCCGCCTTCTGAAGGAGGGAGGGGAACGGACCCTTCTCCTGATCGAACACAAGATGGACCTGGTTCTCAACCTTTCGGACCGGGTGTTGGTGCTGGCCGGCGGAAGTCTTCTGGCGGAGGGAACGCCGGAGGAGATCATGAGGGACGAACGGGTGCAATCGGTCTACTTGGGAGGGGTTGTTCATGCTCCTTGAGTTGAGGGATCTCCACACCGTGATCGGACGGCACCACATCCTGCAGGGGGTTTCCTTCGGGGTTCCCCGGGGGGAGGTGACGGTGCTTCTGGGGAGGAACGGTGCGGGGAAGAGCACGACGCTTCGGTCGATCATGGGGCTTTCCCCGGTGGTGCGGGGGGAGGTACGGTTTGAAGGGGAGGCGATCCAGTCCCTGCCCACCCATGTGATCGCCCGGAAGGGGATCGGATATGTTCCCGAGGATATGGGCCTTTTCGGCGATCTGACGGTGGAAGAAAATCTGAAGTTGGCCATGGGAAAGGAAGATCCCCTCGCGGCGGAGCGGCTCGCATGGATTCTCGGGCTCTTTTCCGACTTGAAGATGTATTGGCGGCGAAAAAGCGGAGATTTGAGCGGGGGACAGAAACAGATGCTGTCGATCGCCCGGGCCTTCGTCCAGAACCGGTCTCTTCTGCTGATCGACGAACCGAGCAAGGGGCTCTCTCCCATCATGGTGGGCAAAATGGTCGAAGGGATCCGGGAGATCAAGGAGCGGACCACCATTTTGTTGGTGGAGCNGAACTTTTCCATGGCCCGGGCCGTGGGCGATCGGTTTGTGATCCTGGACGGCGGCCGCTGCGTCCATAGCGGCCCGATGGAAGAATTGAAAAGGGACAAGGAATTGCAGAGGCGGTTTTTGGGAATCGCCTGAGGCGATTCCGCAGGGCCGTTTTGAAAGGGAGTTTCCGCGGGGAAGTGGGTGTGGGTCCGCATGGACATTGTGATCAATCTGATCATCAACGGTTTGGCGACGGGAATGCTGCTTTTTCTCCTGGCCGCGGGATTGACTCTCATTTTCGGTCTCATGCACGTGCTCAATTTCGCCCACGGCGGCCTGTTCGTCTGGGGCGCCTATGCCGGAGTGTGGCTGTATCTTTGGACCGGGAGTTTTGCTGCGGGGCTTTTGGGCGCCTGTTCGGCCGGGCTGCTCTTGGGCTTTGNCATGGAACGCCTGATTATCCGGCCGGTTTACGGGGATCCCACGCGGCAGATTTTGATCACGCTCGGTGTGATGCTGGTGCTGAGCGAACTGGTGAAGGTATTCTGGGGTCCCAACCAGATCAGNGTTCCGCCCCTCGACTTCCTGGAGGGCAGCTGGCGGATCGGCGAGATCGTCCTCATCAAGTACCGGGTGTTTGTCATAACGGCGGGGGTTTTGATCTTTGCGCTGCTGCAGGGGCTTTTGAAGAAGACGCGGGTGGGGCTGATCATCCGGGCGGGCGCGATCCATCGCGAGATGGTGGAATCGCTGGGTATCAATGTTAAACGATATTTTTTGTTGGTGTTCATGCTGGGAGCCGCACTGGCGGCGTTGGCCGGCGTGCTGTTCGCTCCCTATTCGGGCGCGATTTATGCGGAAATGGGGATGGAGTACGCGATTCTCGCCTTCATCGTCGTGGTGGTGGGGGGACTGGGCAGTGTGTCCGGTTCCGCTTTGGCGGCGCTGATGGTGGGGCTGGCCAGCGCCTTCATGAATTATTTTCTTCCCGATGCCGCTTTGGCGGTCAACATGCTGCTGATGGCGGCGGTGCTCCTGTTCAAACCGTCCGGCCTGTTCGGAGCGAGGGGGTGAGGGGATGGTTCGGCGAATCGCCGCTTTCCGGTCGCGGCTTCTATGCGGCGGCATCACGGCGCTTCTTTTTCTGCTTCCCTTCTTGACCGATTCCCGCAGCCTCTTGATTCTGCTGACGCAGATATTCATCTTTGCCGTTTTTGCCATGAGTTACGATCTGCTGTTGGGATACACCGGCATCGTTTCCTTCGGCCATGCGATGTTTTTCGGAATCGGGGCCTACACCGTCGGGATCTGGATGAAGCGGGGGGAAGCGACGACGGAGAGCTTTTTGCTCTCCATCCTGGTGACGATCGCCCTGGCCGCGTTGGTCAGTTATCTGGTGGGCATGTTGTCCCTGCGGCTGAAAAGCCACTATTACGCCATGCTGACCCTGGCCTTCGCCGGTTTGTTTCAGGTGGCGGCGGAGAAATGGCGCGGCCTCACCATGGGCAATGACGGGTTCACCTTTTCGGTCCCCGATTGGCTGCGGGACCGGGAAACCGTCTATTTCATCGCCCTGTTTTTCATGATTTTCGCCTTTTACTTCCTGCTTCGNTTCACCCGGTCGCCGATGGGGCGGGTGCTGCAGGCGATCCGGGAGAATGAGCAGCGGACGGAAGCCCTGGGATATCGGGTGCTCGATTACAAAGTGGCGGCCAGCGTCCTGTCGGGGATTCTCGCCGGCCTCAGCGGACTGATGTACGGATTGACCCTCCGCTTCGTCAACACGTCGGTTTTTTCCGTCGAGATCACCCTGGACGTGCTGCTGATGACCATCATCGGCGGTGTCGGCACCCTGGTGGGGGGCATCGTCGGGGCGGCGCTGATCGAACTGACGCACGATGCGCTGACCGATTTGGCCAAGGTGCACCCGCTGTTCGAGCGATGGATCATTTTGTTCGGCATCGTGTACATTTTGGCTGTCCTCTTTTTTCCCAAAGGGATTGTCGGAACGCTCCAAAATTGGCGGTTCGCCCGCCCGGTGCGGAGAGAACCCGATGCCGGATTTGAGGGGGAGAAGGTCTGATGGCGACCCGCGAGAGGATCGGCATCCTGGCCACCGGCGTCTATCTTCCGGAACGGGTGATGACGGGGCGGGAGATAGCGGCGGCCGCCGGCCTGCCGGTGGAGGTGGTGGAAAAAAAGATGGGGATCGTGCAGAAACCGGTACCCGGAGATGACGATCACACCTGTGAGATGGGGGCCCGCGCCGCCCGGAGGGCCATCGCCGGGGCGGGAATCGATCCGGAGGAGATCGATGTGGTCGTTTACGTCGGTGAAGAGTACAAGGAATACCCCGTTTGGACCGCGGGGATTCACCTGCAGCGGCTGGTGGGGGCGAGGCGGGCCTGGGCCTTCGACGTGTCCCAGCGCTGCGGGACGTTCATTCTGGGGCTCAAGTTGGCGAAGGACATGATGCTCGCCGATCCGTCGGTCCGCACGGTGCTCCTGGCCGGCGGATACCGAAATGTGGACTTGGTGGATTACCGGAACGAGCGAACCCGGTTCCTGTTCAATCTGGCAGCCGGAGCGGGGGCGGCGATTCTGCGGCGGGGTTTGTCCCGAAACGAAGTGCTGGAAAGTCACATCATCACCGACGGCTCCTTCTCCGAGGACGTGGTGATCCGGGCCGGGGGAACCAAGAAGCCGCTGACTCCGGAGGGGATCGCCCGGGGGGATCACCTGCTGGATGTCCCGGATCCCCGGGGGATGCGGCGGCGGCTGGAGGAGCGGTCGATCCGCAACTTTCTCGAGGCGATCCGGCAAGCCTTGGCCAAGAGCGGTTATACGGAGCGGGACATCGATTATCNCGGCATTCTTCACATGAAGCGGTCGGCCCACGAACGGGTTCTGGAGGAGCTGGGGCTGTCCGGGGACCAGACGATTTATCTGGATCATTACGGACACATCGGGCAGTTCGATCCCGTTTTGTCCCTGGAGCTGGGGCTCCGGGAGAAAAAAATCCGGGAAGGGGATCTGGTCGTCCTCGTCAGCGCGGGGATCGGTTATGCCTGGGGGGCGACGGTGATCCGGTGGGGAGAAGGAACGTCCAAGGAGGGTTGAACCATGAAACCGATTCGCATCGGCACGGTGGAACTTTCCAACGGGGAGAAGCTGGGGTATCGAATGCGGGAGGGAGGGGAACGGGCGCTGGTCCTGATCCACGGAAATATGACTTCTTCCGCCCATTGGGACCTGGTCCTGGAGCGAATCGACGAGCGGTTCAAGGTGTATGCCGTCGATCTGCGGGGATTCGGCCTTTCCACCTATCGCCGTCCGGTGGAGTCCCTTCGGGATTTTGCGGCCGATGTGAAGGAGTGGATCGACGCCCTGGGACTGAATCGCTATTCGGTCATGGGCTGGTCNATGGGAGGCGGAGTGGCCATGCATCTGGCGGCGGATCGCCCGGAGCAGGTGGAAAAACTGATTCTCCTCGCGTCGGTGTCGACCCGGGGCTACCCCTTTTATGAGACCGATGACAAGGGGCAGCCCACGGGCCGGCGGCTTAGGACCAAAGAGGAGATCGCCGCCGACCCGGGAAAGACGCTTCCGATCCTCCGCGCCCTGAAGCGGCGGGACAAGGAGTTTCTGCGCAAGTTGTGGGAAACGCTCATTTACACCCATCGCCGCCCCGATCCGGATCGGTATGAGGCGTATCTGGAGGACATGCTGACCCAGCGGAATTTGGCGGAGGTGTATCACGCGCTGAATACCTTCAACATCAGCGATCGGCACAACGGGCTGGTGGGCGGGACGGGGGAGGCGAAGCGGATCGTCGCTCCCACCCTCGTGCTGTGGGGGGATCGCGACCGCGTCGTGCCGGAGAGGATGGCTTTGGAGATTGTGGAGGACATCGGGCCGGGCGCCCGGCCGGTCGGCCTGACCGATTGCGGCCATTCCCCGCTGGTGGATGATCCGGATCAGCTGTTGGACCGGGTGACGCAGTTTCTCGATGAATAGGGGGTGCAAAGCTTCTTCAGCGGGAGGAGAAGAATTCCCACAGGATGCGGCTGGCCTCCGGCCCCCGGGAATCGGTGTAGGTCCCGGAGGCGCTTCCCCCGGACCAGGCGTGCCCCAACCCGTTTACGATCCATTTTTCCAGCAGGCGGTTCCCGTGACGGTCGTTGTAGATGTAACGGGTGTAGGTCCGTCCGTTGGCGCTTCCGGTGATGGTTTGATCCGCGGCGGCGTCCACCGACCCATTGTCGCTATAAAGTCGTCGGCGTAATCGTTGGTCTGGGCCCATTGGGCGAGGGTTTGGTGGCCGTTGATGGGGGAGACGGTGTAGTCGGCGGTCCCGTGGAGGACGAGGACCGGCATCAACCGGCTGTTGCCGCCCATTTCCCTGTAGGCCAAATACCCCTTCGCNTCCGGATCCGGCCCTCCGTACAGCATGGCCATCGTCGCCTCCAGCAGGGAGTTGGCCGCGTCGTATTCCAAACCGGAATGAACGGCCACCCCGCGGAAAACATCGGGATAGGCGGCGCCCATGATCACGCTCATGGCTCCCCCCGCCGAGAACCCGGCGACATAGACCCGGTTTCCGTCGATCCGGTAGCGGCTCTTCACCCAGTCCACCATTCCCTTGATGACGGCCGGTTCTCCGGATCCCCGGTGCTGGTTGGCGTCCAAAAACCAGTTCCAACAGCGGTTAATGTTGGCCGAGGGATTCATCTCCGGGTAAAGGACGATGAAATTCTCTTCTTCCGCCAGCCGATTCATCTGCGTACCCGCCGCAAAGTCATCGGCGTTCTGGGTGCAGCCGTGAAGCATGACCATGAGGGGAACCGGTTCCCCCCTATAGCCTCCGGGAACATACACTTTGAAATGGAATCCGCCTCCATACTCATGGCGGGTGAAGCTCCCGGCGGCCAAAACCGGTTTGGTTTCCGCCGTCAATGCCGCACCGGTCAAGAGTGTGAGGACAAGAATCCAGACGATGCGTTTCCAATTCGGGGAAGCCACCGTGACGGCACCTCCTCGTTACAATCGTCAATCTATTCAAAATTATAATTCCGAATCGTCACAAACCAATTGCAAACCGGTTACAGAAGGAGTGGAGTGCCAAGGATAAAGAAAACCCGGACGAAGCCGTCCGGGATTTCATGTGCGCCCGGGGGCGCCGCGTCACCGGGTGAAGTGGAAGACGACGGATTCATAGGGTCTAAGGAGAATCCGCCTGAAATCGGAGGGGGCGTCTTCGTAGTTGGCGATGAGCACCCGGTGTTTCCAGCGGGCGAAGGGAAGGCCCTCGGGCAGGTGAAATTCGGTCTCCTTTTCGGAAAAGTTGTTTACGACCAGAAGCGCCTCGCCTTCCAGACTGCGCGTATAGGCCCACAGGCGGGGATGGTCTTCCAAAAGGAGTTCGTATTTTCCGTAGGTGATGATATCGTAGTCTTTCCTCAGCCGGATCAGTTTTTTGTAGTGATGGAGGATGGAACGCGGATCCTTGAGTTCCTTTTCCACGTTGATCTCTTTGTAGTTGGGAGCGACTTTGATCCAGGGCTCGACGGTGGAAAATCCGGCGTATTTTTCGCTGTTCCACTGCATGGGCGTGCGCGCGTTGTCCCGGGATTTTTGCTTGATGGCTTCCATGACGGCCTTTTTGTCCGGGTGAAGGCGGTAGGCGTTCAATGTTTCCACATCGCGGTATTCATCGATGGATTCAAAATGGGGATTGGTCATGCCGATCTCTTCGCCCTGGTAAATAAAGGGAGTTCCCTGGAGCATGTGCAGCGCCGTGGCCAGCATGGTGGCCGACTCGCGCCGAAAGACGGTGTCGTTTCCAAACCGGGAGACGACGCGGGGCTGATCGTGGTTGCACCAGAAAAGGGCGTTCCAACCCCCGCCTTCATGCATCCCCCTTTGCCATTCGGACATCACTTTTTTCAATTTCAAGAGGTCGAAGGAGCCTTTCACCCATTTCTCACCGCCGGGATAATCCACCTTCATGTGGTGAAAGCTGAAAATCATGTTCAGTTCCTTCCGGTCCGGCCGGGAGTATTTCACCCCGTGTTCGATGGTGGTGGAGGACATTTCCCCCACGGTGATCAGGTTGGTGCCTTCCAGCACCTCCCGGTGCATTTCCTGAAGGAACTCGTGGACCCTGGGGCCGTCGGTGTAAAATTTGCGGCCGTCGTTCATCGGCCCCTCTCCGGTGGCGTCCGGAAAGCGCTGATCCTTGGAGATCAGATTGATGACGTCCAGGCGGAATCCCGCGACGCCCATGTCCGCCCAGAATTTCATGATTTTGTAGATTTCCCGCCGCACCCGTTCGTTTTCCCAATTCAGGTCCGCCTGGGTTTTGTCGAACAGATGCAAGTAGTATTGCCGGGCCGTCTCGTCATACTCCCAGGCGGAACCGCCGAATTTGGAGCGCCAGTTGTTGGGCCGATCCCGCCAGATATAAAAGGANCGGTACGGATTGTCCGGGGATTTGCGGGCCTCCTGAAACCATTTGTGCTCGGTGGACGTGTGGTTGAACACCATGTCCATGATGATGCCGATCTTGCGCCGGCGCGCTTCTTCGACCAGCCTTTTGAACTCCTCCATCGTTCCGTAGCGGGGGTCGATGGCGTAATAATCGCTCACGTCATAGCCGTTGTCCCTTTGCGGAGAGGGATAGATCGGCGTGATCCAGATGTAATCGACGCCCAGATAGGCGAGGTAGTCCAGTTTTTCGATGATGCCCGCGAGATCTCCGGTGGGTTGGTTTTTGGCGCTGTAAAAGCTTTTGGGGTAGATCTGATAGATGAC
>JGI1652J44930_10000505_pt1 | contig 15242 bp, 16 predicted proteins | sample NewIslsDNAsample_FD_44930 | JGI IMG/M metagenome (IMG submission 44930)
TTGTTCAATTTCACAATAGGAGTCACTTCATATTTGGGTTTTTCTGCGACAAGAACAGCCGCAAGCTTCTCTTCGGCAAACAAATCAAGAGGTACTCGGATCGTGTGAGTACTTAGCCAGGGCATTCCCGACAAATCCTTAAGATCCATTCGTCCATAATAATTGTTTAGATCATATACTTGTACGCCCCATTCGTCCATAATAATTGTGTAGATCATATACATGTATGCCAGAATATCTAAGCAGCTCTTTTGGTTTATTACTTTCCTGCCATTGACCTTTGCGAAGCGATAATTCCGGTATATAACTGGTTCTGGCCTTTTCGTTTGAGTCCAGTACAAATTGTTGCAGGCGGACCGGAGCAAGGATAGAANGCTGTCTGAAATTTTGCTCGGGATTGTGAAGAATGGATGCCTTTGGCGATAATCTAAAAAATGGGGTTGCCAGCAAGATTTCTTCAGGAGGCTCTCTTGTGCTAAACAGCCAGGCCAAGTACCTTATTTCACGATAACGATTGATCAATTCCAGCACTTCTCCGACTTTGTTTTCCTTCATCAATCTCTCGCTGAACAAAATGGCAGAGATTTGTCCCAAGTTTAAGCGTTGTTGTGATGTACTGTACAAATCATTTACCGCCTCCGTAAACGAGGAACCTTCGCCTTTGCCCACCCAAACCGGGGGCTGCTCCGCTTTTTGCTGTCCCTCCAGCTTGGCCACTGTCGAGAAATCAAGCAATTGCACATATAAGGTGTATTGACCATCGACATAGTCTATTCCAACAGCCGTAGCATAGTTCATGTTTTGCACTTCATATCTGCTCCAGCAACCGGTAAGGGTGAGAAGAAGGAAAAGTGCAACCATACTTTTATATCTCCTCATTTATGCCTGTCCCCTTGCCTTGTAGAATCTCGTGTCTTCAATATGTCCGGTCGAGTGTTTCGCCATGGCCAAGGTAATCGAAACAAAGCGTTGGCCAAGTCTTTAAATGGAGGTGATATTGGGGCCAAGTAAGGCAAGCCGCATGAACGCAACGAGGCTAAATGGCTGAGCACAATAAATAATCCAAGAAAGAAGCCATAAATGCCAAGCGTGGCAGACAGAATGAAAAGAAAAAAGCGTAAGGTACTAATCGTTCCAGCCAATGATAGGCTCGATAAAGTTGAACCAAAGATTTGTGTAATTGCTCCGATGACAACGATACCTGGGGATAAGAATCCAGCACGAATGGCGGCATCCCCCAGGATAAGTCCTCCTACAACCGTTACCGTGGAGCCGACCGCAGAAGGCAATCAGATACCAGCTTCCCGCAGGATTTCTAAGAAGAGAAGTGCAATAAACATTTCAACTGCCACATCAAAAGGGATTCCCAACCGGTTAATCCCCAAAGTGGCAAGTGATAATAGGGCAGCTGATCTTGATGATAGGAAAGAATGGCAACAAAAAATGCAGGAAGCAGTAGCGATACGGACAAGCCAAGTAAACGAAGCGTTTGACCAAATGTAGCTGCCAAAGCAGTAAAGTGGATATCTACGGGTGCTTTCACAAGCAAAAATAAATTGGCAGGCGCAATCAACGCAGCCGGTGTACCATCCACAAGTTCACGGTAAAGTCTGCTCTGCCTGTATACCCCATCAATTTATGAAATTGATTCGGGTATATGTATATATAGAAAGTTTTTCTTCAGCCGTTAAATTTAAAAACGCTAGGAAATTTTTTCAACTAAATATTCTGCTACAAATGATGTAAATACTCTAGAAGGAAGTCGTGATACCTATTCGTTAGTAGGGAAAGAGCAGAAGTATCAAAATCGTATTTATGTTATCGCCTAGTGTAAAATAAAGGGAGTAAACTGGGAATGCACCTATATTGCAAAAAAACATATATTATAATTGAATAAATTTAANNTCTATCTGCAAAAACTGCCTCACCTCGGGTAGTTTTTTTGTATCATTAATAGACATTTTCCTTTAAACAGGGTTACTTGACCTACAAGGGCTAGGGTTATTAGTTATCGTTTTTTTGCGCTTATGTTGCGTCTACTTGCACTTCAGAAGTTATATTCAGTGAAGTAAAAGTTGTCTATAATGCTAACGTTTTTGGCATATACATAGAACACGTCCATTTAGACAGGAGAGTTCTTAATAAATGCCATATTTTATGAAAGCAGTTGCTATTCTTGTAGGCAGCATGTCAATAGCNTTGGGAATAAATACTTTTTTAATACCAAACAAAGTTTTAGATGGCGGAATTATTGGCCTAGGTTTAATTATTAGTTATTTATTAAATACAAACGCCGGGTTCACGATAATGGTATTGAGCATCCCCATTTTTGCTCTAGCTTGGTTTAAGTATCGTTCATATTTTTTTAATAGTTTGCACGGTATGCTTTTATCATCATTTTTTATTGACCTTTTTCATAACGTTAATCAAGTTCCTATAAAATTTTCACCAATTCTTAGTTCATTTACAGGTGGTGTATTCATTGGTTTTGGCATTGGTCTTATGCTTCGCTTCGAGACAAGCACAGGTGGAACAGATTTACTAGCCCAGTACTTTTCTGAATTCATTAAAATTAATGTTGGGATCATCATTCTCATTATGGATGTTTTTGTTATTTGTCTTGGGGGTTTATTCGTTTCAACAGAAACTTTCTTTCTTTCGGCTATAACTATTTCATCTGGTGGAATAACTACAAGCCTTTGCACTTGGAATTTTAAAAGCAATGATTATTGACCAAGTAATTCCAATTAATAACAATTAGGCAACTGTCTAGTCATTGGACAATCGCGGAGCATATGATGAAATTGTTAATATCAAATAGGTAAAAATCATTAACAAGGATGCTTTAATAAAAGGTTTGTGTCATTTTGAATAATTTACTTTTGATAAGTCTATTATCAATTACCGGAGGCCACTTACCTTTTCATAACCAGAAGCATTAACGAAATTTACCTATTTGTACTTTTAAACATGTCGATTGTTTTTTGAATATTATGGATGAAAATTATGGTCGGGAGATGAAGAGGAATGGAAGAAGTAGAAGAAATACAATATCGTGAAGAGTTGCTGGAATGGTGTGATAACATTTATTTGCATTGGGAAAGAATGAAACCAAGGTTTTCAAAATTATTTGATTTGAAGACCTTAGAGGAATGGGAAGAGTCATGTCGTGGGTTGAAAGAAAAATTACAGATAGATACAGAAGCTGATCTTGATGAATATCACACAGCAAAAAACTTATATGAACAGTGGGAAATGTTGTATGGAGAATCAATAAGTGGTAAAGAAGACGTTAATTCCGATGTGAGGGAAGGTGTGGAGTTGTCCACTCAATCTGATCGCGAAATCGAATTGTCGGATCGGGAAAGTGATAAAGAGGACGAACTTATACNGGTGACAATTAATTTGGAAATACCGAGACAGGATTTAAGGAAAATTTTATTAGACTATAAAATGGAAGTCTAGCCATCCCAAATAGAGAGGGGTCAATGGCCTATTTGTAATTCGTATAGAGAAAACGCCAAACCCTAAGTTCAAGGTGTTGGCGTTTGTTCATTTTTTACTCTTTATAAATAGTTATTTACACAACACTATTATTAAATTCCAAGTATCAAAAACCAGACAAGCAAGATCTCAATCTTCCAGAAAGTCCAGTAGACGTCCCAACATCGTTAATTATAGATGGGGAAATTTTATGGGATAATTTACATGAACTCGGATTTGATCAACAGTGGTTAGATAACCAATTAACTACTAATGGATATAATAATGTAAAGCGTATACTCTATGCAGATTGGCGAGAGAGTGAAGGCATACATGTAAGTCCTAAATAAAATTTGTTAGGATAAGAGCACATCAATTTTCTTGATGAATATAAACTTTAGTCTTCAACAATCAAGCGCTTTAATGAAGTAACTAAAGCCTAATTTTTCACTTATAACACCGAGAAATTAGACTTTTTATATTTTGATATCCTTAACGTTGTAAATCCGCATTTTCCTGACGCTACCCCATTATAGAATAATCCATATATCAAAATTTGATATATGGACAGGGGATTCAAAATTTTAACCTTTTTAATTAACATATGTTAACCTGGTTAACCATTAAATAAATATCATCCAGATGGTTAACTTTTACTTTTACTTTCATCAAGTTTTTCTTGTTTTAACTGCTCAACTTTTTCCTCATATTCTTTACGCATAGTGTTCATTTCTTCATACATTTGTTTTATTTTTTCGTTGTATTCCTCATTTGACTTCAACAACCTTTGCTGGTACTCTCTTTCAACCTCTAATATTGCTTTATCTTTTTCATAATCCTTTTTCTCGGTCAGACGTTCCAACTCGATATTGGGTGTTTTTGCCCATCCCCTCGAAAAGGTGGATTAAGGGATCTCCCTAAAAACAAATCCCCGTTAAAAGGCGCTTCCTTATGCAAGAATAGCGCCATTTAATGGAATAACTAAATTCTGACCTCTTCCATAAAATTACTTAATAAACTAACGCACCCCGATAGCGAGTATTTGGGTTGGGAGAAAATCGTATTAAACTGAGGGAGTTTAAGGTTTAAGTATTATCCTCCACAATTTAATTTTTAAAAATGTCAATTAGCTTTTTTATCGCACTAACTACTACTTCTGGTTCATCATTTTGTATAAAATGAGCACTGTTTTCAGCAATCACCAATTCACCATCTGAGGATATTTCAAGAATCTCTCTCTGCATGTCATTCCATAACTCTTGTGATTCCTTTGAATAATGAGCTTTCTTACCAGCTGAAAGAACAATTAATGGGACATTTAATTTAAGTCTGGTTTCTTTTAATTGCTTTAGACTTTCCATAAATTCATCATAATTGCCTTCATAAACAAATTGCTTGTTGTATGCTTGTTGAAAATCTTGTGACATCGTTGGGAGAAATCTTTCTCTGTAATCTTCAGGCGTAGAGTCAACTAAGACAAGTCCGCAAACTTCATTATGATATTCAGTTGCATATATCCGCATATTAACTCCACCAAATGAGTGACCAACTAATATGTACGGAGGTTTAATATTGGCTTCAATAAGAAGTTCCTTCAATTCTTTTACCATCTCACGGCTGGTTCTGGGGTTTGAACTTGTTTCACTTTTCCCAAGTCCTGCTCTATCATAAATTAGAACATTAGAGAGCATTGAAATATCCCCAATTACTGAATCCCAAGCCTTGGAAAAGTCTCCATATCCAGCGTCCATTATTATTGTTGGTTTTCCATTATTTTCCCCTATCAATTTAGCATATAGTTTACAATCACTTATTTGCACAAACATTTCTTTAGCCATTTAGTCCATTCCTCTCTTTTAGCCAACTATCATTAGTTAAAATTTAACAATTTTATGACATTCCTTCTTAATGTGTTTAAACTATCAAATGGTTGATTCTTGATTGTCAATGTCACTTTGATATTCAAGAATATCCCCAGGTTGACAGTCCAATGCCTTACAAATAGCTTCTAAAGTTGATAATCGAATCGCTTTAGCCTTTCCATTTTTCAAAATAGAAAGGTTAGCCATTGTGATTCCAACTCTTTCAGATAGTTCTGTTACACTCATTTTTCTTTTAGCTAACATCACATCGATATTGATTATAATTGCCACTGTTTCACCTCAGACCGTAAAATCATTTTCTGATTTTATATCTAAAACGTTTTTTAATAATTTCTGAAGAACCGCAGTGAAGACTGCAATAACAACAGAAGTAAAAATAATTGTTAATCCGATAATTGCTATTCCTGGGTGTAAGGCGTTTTGAGACATAAGAACGATGGTCCCTATCAAATATAAGATACTGATTGTAATTGCACAGTATTTTATATATTTCAAAACCTTTACAGACAATTCCGAAAAAGCATTGTTATTTTCAATGTAGTTTAAAAGTTTTAAAGCTTGATACAGAGCAAGGAAAAATGGTATCACAGTTACATACAAACCGATTAATACAGGATATTGCAAAAAAGCAAACTCCGGAAACATTTCTGCCGTATCATTTGCTAACCAAGGCAACCAAAATATACACAAGGCGAGTACCGTAATCCCAATAAGAAAAACAGCTATCTTTAAAAAAACAGTTGTTCCTCGTTTCATAAAAATGCACCTCACTTATTTATCGTTAATTTAAGTTTAATACAATATTTATCGTTTTACAATAAATCATTATCCATATGCAATATATTATTGTTTTTTTAAAACAACCCCTTTTATTCTTATTTTTAGACTAAAATAAAAAGCATTCATCATTATAAAATACTTCACAATCCTTAGCTATTTAATTTATCTCTTGTTCAACTAAATGGTCCGTACGTGGAGCAAAAATTCCACACTCAATTCTTTGGGTTCTTTTTTGTTTATAAAGGTGTACTTTTAAAACCTGTCTAATAAAGGGTGGTTCTTGCGTTTATAAATCTATGAAAATCTTTTTATAAACGTTTACTAAAATCGTCATACCTTTAGAAACTAAATATAGTAAAATAGTAGAAGAAAATATATCTTCTGGAGGAAGTTCATTGTGAAGATCGGTTATGTTCGCGTTTCATCTACAGATCAGAATGAAGAACGTCAAATCAAAAAAATGTTAGCTTTAGGCATCGAAGAGCGAATGATCTTTGTTGATAAACAAAGTGGAAAAGACTTTAATCGCCCCAGCTACCAGACGATGAAGCGTATCCTGCGGAAAGGGGATCTCCTTTATCTGGATGCCCTAGATCGATTGGGGAGGGATTACGAAGGGATTATCTATGAATGGAAACACATTACAAGGAACATTCAAGCAGATATTGTCGTGTTGGAAAACGAAACGTTATTTGATAGTCGTAAATATAGAGAGATGGGAGATATCGGAAAGTTAATGGAAGATCAGTTTCTAAGCCTTCTCTCTTATGTGGCCGAACAAGAACGAAAAAAAATCAAACAGCGCCAAGCCGAAGGCATAGCGCTCGCCAAATCTCAAGGTAGACATTTGGGACGACCAAAGCTTAATTTACGGACCCTTTCCCATGAACAGCGCCAATTATTAGATTCTCACTATCCGAAGTGGAAAAATAAAGAGATCACGGGCGTTGAGTTCATGTGTTTACTTGGGTTGAAAAAGAACTCATTTTATAAAGTAGTCAGGGAATTTGAGATTGGAATATGAATATGGAGAATAATACAACTACCCAAAAACGGTTGAGGATTCTTAGCGAAGATGAAGTAAAGATCATTTATGACAGACCAGGTTTCTCATACGAAGATCGCTGTTCTTATTTTTCTCTTTCACAGCCAGAGAAAGAGCTGCTACACACATTGCGTTCTGTCAAATCTAAGGCTTATTTCGTTTTACAACTGGGTTATTTCAAAGCCAGACAACTATTTTTTACATTTGACCTCCATGAGGTAGAAGAGGATCTTCAATATATTCTGAAGGAACATTTCAACAACAGTCAAATTGATGACTTGAGTTCAATTGATAAGTCCACTAGGTTAAAACAACAACAATTGATTCTTAAATTATTTAACTACCACAGTTGCGGTGCCGAAGAACGGCGTAAGATGGAGGAAAAAGCTCAAAAGTCTGCGGCGTTTTGTGGTAAGCCGATTTACATCTTTCGAGAAATCATGAATTATTTGTCTGAAAACTGCATTGTTGTTCCTGGCTATAGTTTTATGCAAGATATGACAGGACAGGCAATAACCCATGAGCAAAACCGATTAATTTCATTGATGCAGGATCATCTAAAACAGAATGATATGGAATCCTTAGATCGATTACTTGAAGATTCTTCAGGGCTGTATAAAATAACACTACTGAAACACGAACCGAAAGACTTTAGCGCCACTGAAATAAAGCTTGAAATGAATCGTGGTAAACAAATACAGCATTTATATTACCTTGCTCAAGAACTGTTACCAAAGTTAGGTATTTCCAACGAAAGCATCAAGTACTATGCTTCATTAGTAAGTTACTACTCTGTCTACAAGCTCAAACGGCTGAATGTATGGATTGTTTATGTCTATTTGTTATGTTTTGTATCCCATCGTTATCAACGGATGCATGACAACCTGATCAATACCCTCATATATAGTGTAAGGGGGTATGCAGATGAAGCTAAATTAGCAGCAAAAGAACGAGTTTACGAGTGCTATACAGAGAGTAATCAAGACATCAAAAAAGCAGGGGAACTGCTTAAAATATTCACTGATGATCATATTCCTGCCAATACTCCCTTTAGGGATATTCAAGACCGTGCATTTACTATTTTGGAACGTCAGAAACTGGAATCCGTAGCCAAACAGATTACTACAAATATAAAATATGATGAAACTGCCTTCCAATGGGAACATATTGGTCAGCAGGCACGACGATTTAAACGTTATTTAAGACCTATATTTTTGCAGGTTGATTTCGTAGCTCCTTCACCAAATGATCCATTAATTAAAGCAGTGAATTTTATGAAAACTGCTTTTAATAAGAATAAAGCGTTAGGACAATATCACTCAGATGATTTGCCAAATGGTTTCATATCCGATGGTGTGAAGCGTTATATCTATGAACAAAAAACAATTTTAGCAGATCGATATGAATTTTTAGTCTATCGCCTCCTACGCAACCGTTTGGAAGCAGGAGATATTTTTTGTCGTGATAGTATCCGATTTCGCAGTTTTGAGGATGACCTGATCAATGATCGTCAATGGGAACAGAAAGAAATGTTGATCGCTGACACTGGTCTGACGATTTTCAACCAACCCATTCATAGTCATTTAGTGGAGCTTGAGAAGCGATTAGAAGATCGCATTACTAAAGTTAACCAGAGTATTTCATCTGGGAAAAATGAGCATCTTCAAATCAAAAAACGGGGTTCACATACCCGATGGACATTACCTTATACTCGTGACACAGAATCTATTAATCACTCATTCTACGATACATTAAAGCAAATAGACATTAGGAGTGTCTTGCATTTTGTTCAACAGCACTGTCAATTCCTTGACTCATTTGAGCACATCTTGGGACGTTATGCCAAACAGAATAAAGACAATCGAATTCTTGTCGCCTGTCTGATTGCTTGGGGAACCAACATGGGGTTAGGGAGAATGGGGGAAATTTCTGATATTAGCTATCCGTTACTGGCTGCCACATCTGATAACTTTATTCGTCTGGAGACTTTAAAAGAAGCGAATGATTGTATCAGTAATGCAATAGCCAAACTCCCAATCTTTAAACATTATGACATTGGGGAGACGATTCATTCTAGTAGTGACGGGCAGAAAGTTGAGACTCGAATCAATACCATTAATTCCCGTCATTCACCTAAATACTTTGGTCTTGGTAAAGGGATTGTTTCCTACACAATGGTAGCCAACCATATCCCTGTTAATGCTCGAATTATTGGGGCCAATGAGCATGAAAGTCATTATGTATTTGATATTTTATTTAACAACACAACTGATATTCAGCCTGATGTGCATTCCACGGATACACATGGAACCAATGAAGTGAATTTTGCTATCCTGAACTTTTTTGGTTATCAGTTTGCGCCTCGCTACAAGGATATTCACGATAAGGTCAACAAATCTCTTTACGGATTCAAACATCCAAGCCAATATGGAGATAACCTGATCAAGCCAGTTCGAAAGATTAATACGAATCTTATTATAGAGGAATGGGAAAATATTCAACGAATTATGTTATCCCTTGCAGTTAAAACAACCACACAAAGCATTATTATTGGTAAGCTAAGCGCTTATGCACGGAAGAACAAAACCAAACGTGCTTTATGGGAGTACGATAACATCATAAGAAGTCTATATTTTTTGGATTATATTGATTCTCCCCCTTTACGCCGGAATGTTCAAAAGGCATTAAATCGAGGGGAAAGTTATCATAAATTACGCAAAGCAGTATCCTTTGCCAATTTTGGAAAATTACGTTTCAAAAATGAAAATGATCAACATATTTGGGGCGAATGCAGTCGCTTACTCTCCAATTGCATTATTTATTACAATGCCAGTATTTTATCTAATATGTTGGCTTACAGAGAAACAAAGGCTCTAGATTCGGATGTTATGAAAAAAATATCCCCAGTTGCATGGCAACATATTAACTTCTATGGAAGATACGAGTTTAATATACAACAAGAGTCTGTTGATTTGGATGCAATTATTCAAGAATTAGCCCAATTAAACGTAATATCGGAAACAGAGTAAGCGATGTTTAAGGAGTACTTCCCTAATCTTTCAGTGAGGTACTCCTTATTCCACCTTTTCGGGGGGATGGGCAAAAACACCCTTCTTCTAAACGTTCTTTTAAACGTTCTTCTTGATAGATTGCTAGCCAATCGCATAATTCATCAAAAGAAACCCTATTATCACTTTGATATAGCGTATTTTTATCTGTAGGCATACGAAACCACCGTTCAGCACCTACAGCCTGCAGATCCCCATTCATGGCCTCTGCAATAGCAGCCTGAATACGATTATAATGCTCTGTAACCTTCGGAAACGCACGCTTAGCAGCATTGAAATACCAATAAACATGAAACCCGCCTGAAGGGGTAGAAACGATCATAGAAGGTGCTGGAAGACCAGCTGCTGTCACTAAATCCATCACATCAGGCAGAATTATGCCTTTGTTTTGTCCGTTCTTTACATCAATATCAATCACCATTGCATTTAACCAGCGCAAAGCTCCCGAATGACGTTGATCGTTCCGATAAAACGTGTTAGGTGTGTAATATGTATAAGTTTCTGAAGCTCCGAATAAAGAGCGGTAAGTACGTACAGCTTTTGGCTTTTCATGAAACTGATTACAGACAAAAACCCATCCTAAATGGCTGTTATAGCCAGTCTGTACCTTTTCAATTTGTTTTTTAGGGGTTTCAGTTAATTGATCTCTGAAAATAGCTCTATAAGCGTTCATACAGCTTCTCCTTCCAAAACAAAAAGACCGCCACTAGCTATTACGCCCGTGCCGGTCTAAACCTTTGCTTTGATAGAAAAATGCTGATATTTGCAAGAATTTAAGAATTACTTCTAATCCAAAAAAACTTGCAAAATAGGAATACATAATATATCATAAGGGTACATATATTTTGTAAACCAATCTTGATGCTTCCAACATCAAGATCAACCTATCAAAGCTAGCGTTCCTAGTTTGGCGACCGGGGCTAGCAAGTTTTTATTAAGAGCGTTGCTTCCAACAACGCTCTTTAATTTTGTCTTTTTGTTTATCAAAATGTGTATATATTGTGTTTTAAATCTATATTTCTTTCAAAATATTTTGATTTCTAGTAAATATTAGAAACTATAAGTCCACTATACAGAAAACTATTAAAATTGTCTAGTTGCTATTATACGTAACATCTATATACTTCCAAATGCTCTATTCGCTCTAAAAATAAGAATAGAGCATTTTTTATGCTCCTATTGTGCGCATATTATATTTCTAAATGAAATATAATAAAAACACAAAATCGACGATATTCCACATTATTTGTGCGCATAAAATATTTCTAATATATTGCTAATGTATGTAAATCAGGAGTATAATATATCCATTAAAAGTAAAAACTACTAATATCTAAGGAGTGAAAATTCAATGACAATTTTTAAAGCTGGTGCAGATGCTGGTAATAACAGTTTAAAACTTTGGGTAAAAGATTCTTCTCCAATTACAATTCCTACCGTCTATGCTCTTTATATGGGTGAAACAACCGAACTTATGGATATGGACGATATTCCAGCGGACGAACTAATTAACAATATAGATGTAACTATTAATTCTAAAGCACTCACTTTTAATGGCCAACGTTACGTGATCGGTGAAAAAGTATTAAATGATAACCTTCAAGCCATTGAACTAGAAAAACAATCAGATAAATCAAAAGATGAAATTCCAGTTATCGTTACTCTTGCTGGCCTTGCGATCGATGCCATGAAAAAACAATATACAAAAGACAATATCGAAGTATCTTACGATCTCTCAGTAGCATTGCCGGTTAGTACCATTACCCAAGCCAACGCAATGGCGAATGCGGATCGCTACATAGGCACACATGAACTTATTTTCCATCATCCATCCGGTAGGAATGTTACGGTTATCATTAAAATTGAATACTGCAAATGCCTTCCTGAAGGTGCAGCTGCTGCCTGGGGGGTTGTATTTGATGAAAACGGAAAAGTAATTGAACGAAAGATTGAAGTTGGCGACAAAATCATGAAAGTAGACTTTCAAAATAAAACGCTGCTCCACTTTGATATTGGAGCCGGTACAACGGAAATCGTTGTAACAGAAGGGATTAAATTTAATCCAAAGCTTTCGGAAGGGTTAAATTATGGAGTTAAACAAACAATCTTAGAAATTATCAAACGCTGGAACCGTAATCACCCCCGTAAATCGATTGATAGCATGGCTGAATTTAACGAAATTTATTTTGATTCGGAACACCCTCGCCATAATGATTTAAAACGGGAATCACAAACGGGAATGTTACAGCTGGCACAAAGAATAAGCAGCGCCATCATTAATAAAATTGATGAATTGAAAGATGATCCGTTTGTTTTTATTTATGGCGGCGGCGCAGCTGTCTTAAAAGATTATCTACAAAAAATCCTTGATACAAAAGGACGTACAACAAATGTAACCTTCCTGGCTGAACCTATGTTTGTCAATGCACGCGGCTTGTTGGTTTATACTTGCTCTCCACGTTATGAACAGCAAAAAGAGAAGAAATTAGGTGTTACACCAAATGGCGCGAAAGCGGAATAAAATTTACAAGCCCGGAGATAGAATCAATATTTATTTAAGCCAAGATGTGACTTCCGAGTTCATGGATTGGATCAATAGTCAATCAGATTTATCAAGTTTTTTCTTATATGCGGCTCAAAAGCTGTACGATCAGACTGGGTTAATTGATGTTTCTGAAATCATACCAAGAAAGATGAATTTTAACCTTTCTTCGGCTGATAGGCCAATACCTCAAATTCCACAGAAAGCAATTCATGAACCAGTTTATGATATTGAAGAATCAGACAATGAAGGCATCTTTGAAGACGACGAACAGGAAAAAGACAAACTCTGGTCTAACATTGAAGACCTTGACGATCCATTCGCTTAATTACTAGCCCACCTTAAGGTGGGTTTTTTATTTTTTCTTAAAGGAAATTTCACTTGTCCTCTAGAACGTATAAAAGAACGTGACTAGGGAGTGAAAAGGAATGGATAATACATTCGAAAAGGCTTACACGCCAAAAGAAGTAAATATAACCTTAGAAATTAGTGATAGCGCATTAAGAAAATGGTGTCTTGCTCTGGAAAAGAACGGGTATACGTTTATAAGGAACGACCATAATCAACGGGTGTTTGTTGAAAATGATTTAGTCGTATTGCGGCATTTTCAAAATCTAGTGAAACACCATAACATGCAGCTTGAGAACGCAGCGGCACTTGTTGTTGATCGTTTTGGAAAAGGGGCGTTCGAAGTAGGAACGGGGGTCGTTCCAGTAAAAAAGGAAGAAAAACAACCTGAATTACAACATGATTTTATACGTTCTTTTGATGACAAACTGACTGAGTTATTGGAACGTGTAAAAACACAAGAAGAAGCCAATAACGAGGTATTAAATCGCCTGGGTCAGCAAGAGAATTTTAACAGGGAGTTAGTACAGCGATTGGAACAGCAGCAAAAATATATAGAAGAACGCCTGGAACAGCGGGACCGGAAGTTAATGGAATCATTAAGGGAATCACAAGAGGTAAAACAGCAGCTTCTTCAAATCGCAGCGGCACAGGTGGATGAAAAGAAAAAAGGGTTTTTTGCTCGCTTGTTTAGTAAATAAAGGAAAATGTTGTTAGCCTAAATAAATCCCGTCAAGACAAGAATCGAAACCATAACAGTTTCTTAACAAAAGAAAGGATTCTTTTCTTGTTTATTTTCAAATAATTCCACCTCATGATAAAGTAATAGAATATAAACATAGTAGGGGGATGAATAATGTCTACTACAGCACAAAAGCCGCAACAAAAAACTAAAAAAACACCTCATCACGTTCAGAAACGTCTGTTTGACAAGTTTCTAAAACAATCTGTAGTGATCCATTTAACTTCAGGTGTAAAAGTTAAAGGAAAGTTAACTGAATATGATCAATACACACTTGCTGTATCTGTAAAAAATGATGAAGTGATGATTTTTAAGCATGCTATTGCTCTAATTCGTCCAGATCGAACCGAAGTAGAAGAGTGATTATTACAGAAAAAAAGACCGTAAAAGTGCAACAGACGCACACAACGGTCTTTTTTGTACATAAATCTACATAAAAGCTAACACTTAACCTTTTACCTATGAGTTAATCGTTATTATATTGTTTCTTTTTCTACTTCCAGCTTAAATACGCCGACAATCCCATTTATTGCTTTATACATAACATATAGCTTGGGAATACAGCAGCACTTGTTTTTAATCGTTTCGGAAAAGGGGCGTTCGAGGTAAGAACGGGGATCGTTCCTGAGAAAAATAAAAATAACCTGGATTACATACGATTTTATACGTTCTTTTGATAATACAAATTTATGATGGGTTGTAATTCGGATTATATGAACTAGTCACAATTAAAAAACCGCATAAATAAATCAAGCATTTGCAAAAGAGGCAAATCTTTTTTGTTCATTATTCATTTTTTAACATGAATTTTCCCCTAACACATTTCAAAAGAATTCCCCTTAATACTATGCCAATCGACTTAAGAAAATTTGTGTATCAGCATAAGTCCTGGATCATATAAATATTAACATGGAGGTGGCGTATGGCAGTAGTAAAGGCTAGTGCATCAGATATTGATCTTTTGGCAAGGTTGCTTAGAGCAGAAGCGGAAGGAGAAGGAAAATTAGGCATGTTGCTCGTTGGAAATGTTGGCATAAATCGAATCCGAGCTGATTGTTCAGATTTTAAAGGGCTAAGAACAATCCCTCAAATGATTTATCAACCTCATGCATTCGAAGCCGTACAAAAAGGTTATTTTTATCAGGCTGCAAGGGAGTCTGAGCGACGTCTTGCACGAAAAGTGATTAAAGGAGAAAGATATTGGCCGGCGAAATTTTCCTTATGGTATTTCAGGCCAACGGGAGATTGTCCGCAAACATGGTATAATCAGCCTTTTGTTGGAAGGTATAAGCTTCATTGCTTTTATGAGCCAACGGGTGAGGAATGTGAAAATGTTTACAATACATTTTAA